>SCPN01000375.1_pt1 | contig 97950 bp, 78 predicted proteins | sample 6106831 | NCBI WGS metagenome assembly SCPN01 (sample SAMN10720447, study PRJNA508395) | human gut metagenome | isolation source: Participant 1, 0 month
GACAACATTATTTCCTATTATTATCTCTGGCTTAAACGTTTGAGTGGTATAACAATCTATTGCTTCAATTCTAGCACGTTCTAACATTGAAAAATTATCACCAATTGTCACATATTTACCCCCATTTACAAATAATGGAGGACAAATCCTTATATGTTTCCCCGTGGATTTAAACCAGTGCATCACTATTTTCGAGAACAAATAATATTTAATTCTTTTACATTGCCCATATCTTCTTTCCGTGAAAAAAGAGGCAATGACAAAACCAAGTTTACTCAATAAGCATCTCATTTTAACATATTATATTGGAAAGTTTTAATTATCATTAAGCAATAAGTATTTTTAAACACCAACAATTGAATCAAAAAATAACAGCACCAAGACAATAACGAAAAAACTATTAACCAACACAATGGCGTTAAACCTGCAGGAATCATAAATCTATAAATCATAAAAAAAGAGATTCCACTAAACACGCATTTAAAAAGATAGCTCCATCTCAACTTATACAGGCCATTTCGATAAACAAAATAGAAAGAAACAAATGTGACAGCCAACTCTCCTATTAGAGATGCAATAGACGCACCAATAGCACCATATGTGGAAATTAAACAAAAATTTCCGACTATATTGAATAACATACCAGCTATAGTAGATAAAAGAAATTCTTTTTCAAAAGAGTACATAGCCAAAATTTGAACAGAAGCAAAATATGACATATTACTCACTAAAATTAAAAATGAGCATATCTTCATAGGGATAATAGCACCATCGTATCCTACTCCGAAAAAAAATGGGACAAATTTGTCTGATATAAAGAAAAAGAAAAAAGCCAGAGGTATTGCGAATAACATAATTACATCAAAAGCTTTATTTAGGAGAGTTGTAGCATCTTCCTTTGATCCATTTTCCGCCAAATAAGAAAGTCTGGGTAATAAGACAACGCTCAAAGCTATAGTTACAGGCATCACAATCCGAATTGATTTAATGGCAGAAGAATATAGTCCCACCTCTGTATAGGTAGACATAAATCCTAACATTAAAGTATCTATCATTAAATAAATCTGCATAGCAATAGCTGAGAAAAGTAATATACACAAAGATTTAAGATGTTTTCTTAATGAATGAACAGTAAACTTGATATTAAACCCAGTATACCTCAATGCCAACACATTCCATATTTGATTCCCTAAAAGCGACAAAGCATTTAATAAAACATAAATTGACAAATCATCTTTGGTCCTTACAAACAAAAACAATGATATAATCATTAATAATTTAACTACTATAGACCTAAAAGTTATCAACTTAAAGTTTTCAGTACCAGAGTAAAACCAATCTATATTTAATGCACAAAAGTACAATGATATTCCTGAGATAAATAGATAAGTCCTATTTTCTATAAATATGGGAATAACATTTATAGAGATACAAAAAACAACAGTAAAAAAAATAGAAGATATAACATTTATAGAAAATAATTCATTAAATAATTTATTAAGTTTCAAATTATCTCCCATAACTTTAGCAATCTCACGAGTTCCATATAAAGGCATTCCCAAAGCTGCAAACAAAGAAAAATAGCTAACAATAGTAACTACAAAGAAAACACCTATTTGTTCTACTCCTAAAATACGACTCATATGGTATTGTTATTATAGGAAATAGAACATTGACAACATTCAAAGTTGCATTATATAAGAAATTTTTTTTAATTGAGGTTCTCATTTAAATATAAACACACAATTCTCTTAAACAAAGATGATTACAATCCTTCTTTGAAAGTGTAATTTCATCTTCGCCTATTCTCCATTCGATTTCTAAATCCGGATCATTCCAAGCAATAGCTCCTTCTGCTTCCGGATGATAAAAGTTATCACACTTATACTGAAAAATTACTTCTTCGCTCAGCACACTAAAACCATGCGCAAAGCCACGTGGGATAAAGAACTGACGGTGGTTATCTTCTGTAAGCTCTACAGATACATGTTTTCCAAATGTAGGTGAACCCTTACGAATATCAACAGCTACATCAAGAACAGCTCCCTTAATCACCCGCACTAACTTGCTCTGGGCAAAAGGGGGGGTCTGAAAATGTAAACCACGAATAACGCCATAGCTTGACTTAGATTCATTATCTTGTACAAAAGTAGTTTTACAGACTTTTTCTTCGAATTCTCTCTGATTGAAAGATTCAAAGAAATACCCACGATCATCTTTGAAGAGTTGTGGCTCAAGGATCACAAGTCCTTCAATAGCTGTTTTTATTATATTCATTGGAAGAAAGTAGTTTTATTTTACATACAATTCATCTATAACCTTCAACAGATATTGTCCATATTGATTCTTAAGCATTGGCTGTGCCAATGCTTTCATCTTTTCCGGAGAAATCCAGCCTTTTCTTAAAGCAATCCCCTCTAAACACGCAACTTTTAAGCCTTGACGCTTCTCAATAACTTCAATAAAAGTACTTGCTTCGGATAAAGAATCATGTGTACCTGTATCAAGCCAAGCAAATCCCCGACCTAATAATTGAACCTTCAACTCCTTATCTGATAAAAAGTTCTGATTGACAGTCGTTATTTCTAACTCACCACGAGAAGAGGGTCTAATACTCTTAGCGACTTCAACCACCTTATTAGGATAAAAATATAATCCTACAACGGCATAATTAGATTTTGGCTTCTGAGGTTTTTCCTCTATGCTGAAAACATTCCCGTTCTCATCAAACTCCGCTACACCGTAGCGTTCGGGATCACTTACCCAATAGCCAAAAACGGTTGCTTTACTTTCTGATTCTGCAATACGAACAGCCTCATTTAACATTCGCGTAAACCCTTGGCCATAAAAAATATTATCACCTAAAACCAAACAGACAGAATCATCCCCTATAAATTTTTCTCCTATGATAAAAGCTTGTGCCAAACCATCAGGTGAAGGTTGCTCTGCATACTCAAACCTCACCCCAAAATCAGATCCGTCACCCAATAAACGTTGAAATCCCGGCAAGTCATCTGGAGTAGAAATAATGAGAATTTCCCGTATACCTGCCAACATTAGTACAGAAATAGGATAATAAATCATAGGTTTATCAAAGATAGGAAGCAACTGCTTACTCACTCCTTTAGTTATAGGATATAACCGTGTCCCCGACCCACCTGCTAAAACAATACCTTTCATTGTCAGATAACTCTCTCTATGTTTTTCTTAGCTTCTCTTATCAGTTCCTCATCTCCCGTCTGCTCAAAGCACTCCAGCAGCAACTGACATTTCAATACAGAGGCTGGTAGTTTTTCTAAAACAGTCATTGAACGATCCAATAATTCTTGAATAACCTGTTCATTCTCAGAGGAGAAATTAAACAGCATGGTATCGTAACCTTTGAACAAAGTAACAAGTATTTCAGCCTCTTCTTCGGGAGATTCTCCTTTCTGAAGAAGAAGATCGGCACACAAGTTACGGAGTTCTTGATTTAACGCAGTAAGTTCATTCACATAGACAGGAGTACCGTCCTCGCCATACTCCAAGAGTTTCTTCACTACGGAGGACACAGAATTACACAGAGAATTTTTCATTTTAAAAAGGAATGAATTATGATTCGTCGATTCTTTTCGGTTTTTATTTGTATAGAAGAGTAATAATATCCAATAGAATTGTATCTAACGACGTAACGGGGCATTACATATATTGTTATCACCCGTTACATATATTGTTATCGCCATTACATATAATGGTATTTTCTTTACATATATACTTTTTATTTCTCTTTCCGGACGTAGCTAGCCGGAATTGTAACCATAGCGCTACCGAACATATCGATACGTACTAAAATATGATATTTATTATTATAGCGGACCAATTCTCCCCGCAAGCCTTGTAAATCGCCCTTGGCAACTACTACACGAGTACCTTTGGGAATGGACTCTCCTGTCAGGATCACCTGATCCTGGGAGTAATCGAGCATATAGCGAAAATCAGCCATTTGCGCATCAGGGATACAGGTAGGACCCCGGTAGAACGATCACGAAGGAAATCGTATACATTCAGTGTACTTCGGACGGCATTTCTTTGACGGGAGATATGAACGAAAACCATACGGGGCAACAAAAGGCGCTCACGCTCAATGCGTTTTCCTTCACGCTCTATGACACGGTTTTGTACAGGAAGAAAGGTATCTACCTCCTGCAATTGAAAATAATCCCGAACTTTACGTTCTGAGTTAGTTCGTGTCAGTACGACATACCAATGTTTATCGCTATCTGTTGTCTCCAAGACTACGTTCGTAAGAAAAAGTTTCAGCAATGACTAAGGATGAAAATTTGTTAAAAACAGGAATATTCAAAAAACATGCCTTATTTTCAGCAATTTACAAATTAAGTTTTATGATAATCGGGTACAGAAAAAGTATTCGCACCGGATTTGAATACTATCCGATACGTTGAATTATTTTATTTTAAACATATATCGGACATAAAGAAAAGTATATTTGTCCGCCTATATATTTATGGGTGCAAAGGTAAAACCTTCTTTTGAGTCTCCAAAACTTTTCACAGGTTATTTTCATCATAGGAAGTTATATAATTGAATATCAAAGACATAATTTATCTCTTTGCAAATAAGGAAAGCAGCAATATACATAATACTAATGTGGCTTATAAAAGAATGTGGAAATAAGTGGAGAGGCAGGCTATGGAGAGTCTTAACGGTAACTTGATAAACAGACAACTACGCACATCTTGAACGTAAGAAAAGAATTTTACGACAGAATGCATCCAGAATATAAGCAATTGATTATCAAACAATAATATCTTAATAAGAGAACTGTAGGAAGTTAACATTAACAGTACGTTAATATTAACTTCGTAATTGCAAGATATTAATTCTTTAGAGATACGAAGTTAATAAGCTATTGATAAGGAGGGAAAGCACTTTTACGGGCATTAACATTGTTAACGTATTCGTTGGTAAGAGCGTCCCGGCATTGGTTACAACCGCACAGTCTGCCGATGGCTTAACAGGCACAGTTCTTCTTTCTTCGTCCGGAATATGGCCGTATCGGTAAAACCACTTTTGGAAAGAATCGCCTTCAGTTCATCACAGGAATGAATCTCCATCCCTTCAACAAGTCCCGTCCAAGCCTTATTGGCAGGATCGCTTATCTCACAACAGATAAGAAAAGATCCACCGGGCTTTAACACACGCGCCACTTCCGTAAAAGCATGCTGCAGGTTACCCCAGAAGTAGACAGTCTCGAAAGCAGTGACCGCATCGAACGCATAATCAGGATAGGGAAGTCGGTGGACTCCTCCCTGCTCGATAAAGCAGCGTGTACCGAGATACTTTTTATTTTTTTTACGCGCAAAGGTGACACTCTCCGGTGAAATATCTATGCCATACGCTTTCCCTTGCGGGCAACGTTGCAATATCTGTAGCAAATTGGCACCACCACCGCAACCGATGTCGAGTACACTCCATTCCGGTTGCCATTGCAAGCATGACATTCCCCATTGCGCCAATGATGCATGTCCTGTATTCATCCCCCAAAGTATCATTCTTCCGAAAAAACCTTCAGGCTTCCGGAAATTCTGTAAGATCCTGCTTACAAAGCCTCTCTTATTCATTTGTCTGCTGATTTAATATTTCAGGCAAAAGTACAGTTTCTGCTCAAACAGGCAATACCCAGAAATAGGGAATTTATTTCCTAAAATATATTTGCAGGTATGCATCTGCTTCCCGTTAAAATTATGACGAACAGATGCCCGGAGGTGCGATGCTCTTTTCGTTTTCGTTTCATAAATATTACATAAACATTACAACATAACAGATTCATTATCAATATCTATTAATAATAAACATTCATATATTCAGTAACAGGTCTGTAACACTACCCTCCTATTTTTGCACCGGAAAACAACAAGCAGATGTTATGAACAATGTACAGCAAGTAAAAACTTATTCGCAGAGAAAAATTTCTGATTTCCTTTTCATTCTTTGGGCAGGCGGAGCAGCGCTGCTCTCCTATTCATTGGTATATGCACTGAGAAAGCCTTATACAGCAGCCGGATTTGACGGACTTGAAGCGTTTGGAATGGACTACAAAGTGGTAGTTACCATCGCGCAAATATTAGGATATGTACTTTCTAAATTCATCGGAATTAAATTAATCTCCGAATTGAAACGGGAAAACCGGATGAAGTTTATTCTGATCTCCATAATTCTGGCTGAAGCTTCGTTAATATTGTTCGGACTGTTGCCCGCACCTTATAATACAGGAGCCATGTTTCTGAACGGACTTTCACTGGGATGTATGTGGGGAATCATTTTTAGCTTTATCGAGGGAAGACGAATGACGGACATTCTTGCCAGCTTACTCGGAGTCAGTATGGTCATCAGCTCGGGTACCGCCAAGTCGGCCGGTTTGTATGTCATGGACACTTTGAACATCAGCGAATTCTGGATGCCTGCCCTGATAGGCGGAGTTGCCCTTCCTCTACTTGCCTTGTTGGGATATGCACTCAACCGGCTTCCACAGCCAACAGCCGAAGACATTGCCATAAAATCGAAACGGGAAACACTGAACGGCAAGCAACGATGGGAGCTATTTAAGAATTTCATGCCTTTCCTCACTCTGCTCTTTATAGCTAATGTGGTACTGACTATCTTGAGAGATATAAAGGAGGACTTCCTGGTAAAAATTATCGATGTCTCTCAATACTCTTCGTGGATGTTTGCACAGGTAGACAGCGTAGTAACCCTCATTATTCTGATAATTTTCGGATTAATGGTGTTCGTCAGAAGCAACTTGAAAGCACTGTCGATATTACTGGGATTGATCATTGCCAGCATGGTAGTAATGGCAGTCGTTTCGTTTGGTTACGAACAATTGCAGCTGAACGCCATCGTCTGGCTATTCATCCAGAGCCTGTGTCTCTATCTGGCTTTTCTCACTTTCCAGACTATCTTCTTCGACCGTTTTATCGCTTGCTTCAAAATTCGAGGTAACGTGGGTTTCTTCATTGCTATGAATGATTTTCTGGGCTATACGGGAACAGTCATAGTATTGGCTGTCAAAGAATTCTTTTCACCGGACATTAACTGGACAGCTTTCTACAATCTGATGGCAGGATATGTGGGAATAATCTGTTTCGTTGCTTTTGTATGCTCTTTCATCTACCTGCACCAACGCTACCGCAGGGAGAATTACGGAAAGACAGGGGTATTCAGAAAAAAAGAAGAAGAAAAAGAAGTTCCCGATTTCGTATATTAATTGCTATCTTTGTGGGTCAAAAAACTTAAAATGAAAGTTCACCATGAAGATTTTTCCAAGTAGCAGCATCAAGAAACTGGATGCTTACACCATAGAACATGAACCGATTGCATCGATCGACCTGATGGAGCGGGCCGCACAGGCACTGACCAAAGCCATCACCGAACGCTGGGACATCACAACTCCCGTCACGGTATTTGCCGGACCGGGCAACAATGGCGGAGATGCCCTTGCCGTAGCCCGAATGTTGGCGGAAAAGGAATACAAGGTCGAAGCCTATCTGTTTAACCCGAAAGGGGAACTGTCTGCCGACTGCCAGACCAACAAGGAGCTGGTAGAGATGATGGATAATGTGAAGTTCAGCGAAGTAAGCACACAGTTTGTACCTCCTGCCCTGACGATGGATCATCTGGTAGTGGACGGACTTTTTGGTTCGGGACTTAATAAGCCGCTAAGTGGCGGTTTTGCAGCAGTAGTGAAATATATCAATGCATCGCCTGCCACCGTAGTCGCCATCGATATCCCCTCGGGACTGATGGGAGAAGAGAACACATTTAATGTAAAAGCCAATATCATCCGTGCCCAATTGACATTGAGCCTGCAATTGCCGAAACTGGCTTTCCTCTTTACCGAAAATTCCGAATTCGTAGGCGAATGGAAACTGTTGGATATCAACCTCAGTCGTGAAGCGATTGAAGAAACGGAAAGCAATTATGCCTTATTGGAAGCGGAAGAAATACACGCTCTGATCAAACCCCGTAACACTTTCTCACACAAAGGAAACTTTGGGCATGCTCTGCTGATTGCCGGTTCGTACGGCATGGCAGGCGCGTCGATACTGGCAGCCCGCGCCTGTATGCGTTCGGGTGTAGGCTTACTGACAGTCCATGCACCTATACGCAACAATGATATCCTGCAGATTTCGGTTCCGGAGGCAATTATCGAATCGGATGCCAGCGATACCTACTTTGCCTGCCCTACAGATACGGATGACTATCAGGCTGTAGGAATCGGTCCGGGCATCGGACGCTCAGAAGAGACCGAAGCTGCACTGCTTGAACAACTCAGTGGTTGCCAGACACCTCTGGTACTGGATGCCGATGCACTAAACATATTGGCCAACCACCGCCACGCACTGACCACATTGCCCAAAGGCTCTATTCTGACTCCCCATCCCAAAGAACTGGAACGCATGGTGGGCAAATGCCAGAACTCATACGAACGACTGATGAAGGCCTGTGAACTGGCCCGAACCGCCAAAGTACATATCATATTAAAAGGAGCCTATTCGGCAATTATCACCCCCTCGGGCAAGTGCTATTTCAACTCTACGGGTAATCCGGGTATGGCAACAGCCGGAAGCGGAGATGTATTGACAGGTGTCGTGCTGGCTTTGCTCGCACAGGGATATCCGGCTGAAGAAGCTGCCAAAATCGGTACTTATGTACATGGCCTGGCAGGTGATTTCGCACGCAAAAAGCAAGGCGTTATCAGCATGACGGCAGGAGACATTATCAGTAATCTGCCATTGGCTTGGCGTCTGGTAAGCGAATAAAAGTTAACAACTTATGATTTTCCAAATAACTTCATTAACTTTGTTTTTTAAACCAGTTAAAATAAACCGGAAATGAAAAAGCTAATTATACTGACAGGGCTGTTACTCTCTACCTCGGCTTATGCCCAGACCGAAGTTACAGCGGGAGTTACCCGGGGAAAAGATTACGGTGTAACCTATGCACTTCCTAAAACAGCAATCAATATTGAAGTCAAAGTCAATAAAGTGACATATACTCCGGGAGAATTCAGCAAGTATGCCGACCGTTATCTCCGGTTGACCGATGTGTCGGGTGAGCCTCAGGAATATTGGGAACTGGTCAGCGTCAAAGCAAAATCTGTCGGTATCCCCGATAGCGAACATACCTATTTTGTCAAGCTGAAAGATAAAACTGTAGCTCCGCTAATAGAATTGACCGAAGATGGTATCGTAAAATCAATCAACGTACCGCTATCTCCTAAAAAATCGGCTCCGATGCAACCCGCCACGACACAGAAAAAGAAGATAAATCCACGTGATTTTCTGACCGAAGAGATTCTGATGGCAGGTTCTACGGCTAAAATGGCGGAGTTGGTTGCCAAAGAGATTTATAACATTCGTGAAAGTAAAAATGCCCTGGTACGCGGACAGGCAGACAACATGCCCAAAGATGGGGAGCAACTGAAGATTATGCTCGCCAACCTGGAAGAGCAAGAGGCTGCCATGACCGAAATGTTCTCGGGTACCTTGAATAAAGACGAAAAGATACTCAACATCCGCCTCACTCCGGATAAGGAAATGGACAACGAAGTAGCCTTCCGCTTTTCGAAGAAGCTGGGCATAGTTGCTAATAACGATCTTGCAGGAGAGCCGGTTTATATCACGCTGAAGAATCTGAAAACCGTCAACGTACCGGAAGACGATGGCAAAAAGAAGGTGGACGGCATTGCCTATAATGTGCCCGGCAAAGCACAAGTAACACTAACGGAGGGGAAAAAGCAATGGTTTAACGGAGAACTTCCTGTCACACAATTCGGTACCATCGAATATCTGGCTCCGGCGCTTTTCAATAAGAAATCGACTGTTCAGGTTACTTTCAACCCGGATACAGGAGGCTTGATCAAGGTAGATAGAGAAGAAGGAGAATAAAACATAATCAAAAACTCCGGCCGATCTTAAATGAAGTGCACCCCAAAAGTTCATGTTTAACTTTTAGGGTGCACTTCATTTTTAAATCAGCCGGAGTCTCTTTATTATATTCCGATAGTATATCGTAATGCAATCAGTTCTCAATCACTAATTTCACAAATCCGTCTTTCTGCAACTGAGTGATATAAGCCGTAATACGTGATTCGTAATTTTCTTCATAATTGAAGTGTTCTGCCAGCTCTTCAATAATCCGGCGTACGGTTCTCTTTCCGTCAATCAACTCCCATACGGCAGTGCCATGATCTTCCAGCCGGACATGAATATCCGCAGACATTCCTTTAGGCAACAAGAATCGCCGCATCCACTCGTATTTAAACCGGGGGAAAGCAATGGTAACGGTACCATCGCTTCCCTTTTCGGCCGTAATATTTTCACTACGGAAAGGAATTACATCCAGAAGATTTATTTTCTCTTTCACGTCTGCCATATACTGTTATTTTTTGATATTTGCTTCCTGCAGTCCGTATCCCTTCTTCTTGTCTTCCGCTTTCAACATTAAAGCTACAATCAGAGCCAAAACACCGAAACAAGCAAAGATAGCCATAGGCAAAGTATAGTCATAAGTCTGCGCTCCATCCACAACAGGACCTTTGCAATAGGTATTCAACACCCATCCGATCAACAGAGGTACCCCCATCAATCCCCAGTTCTGCACCCAGAAAATCAAAGCATAGGCAGTACCCAGTTGTTTCTCCGGAATAATTTTCGGAACAGAAGGCCACATGGCCGAAGGCACCAGTGAAAAAGCAATACCCAGAACAATCATAATCACAGTGGCAAACCACCATACGTTCAGAATGGGAAGCGCAAACAAAGTATGCACACCAATCAGCATGACGGCACCGATAATCATCAACGTCGCTCCCTTACCGATACGGTCATAAAGAGTACCAAACAACGGAGTCAGGAAGATGGTACCTATCGGTAGTAATCCCGGAATATTTCCGGCCAGCTTAGGGTCTACGTTATACTTCTGCACCATCAAGTCGGTTGCATATTTAATAAAGGGGAAAACAGCAGAATAGAATAGTACACACAATAAAGCAATCAGCCAGAAGCCTTTATTGGTGACAATCAGCATAACGTCCTTCATACGGAACGGTTCTTCCGGTTCTTCTCCCTGAGCATCTAAAGAAGCGTCAAGTTTCTTATCATAAAAGGTATAAATGAAAAAGGCGATAGTACCGATGCACAGCATGATCAGGCACAACAAAATAGGCATCGGAATATTGGTATGGAAACTGCCGCTTTCATCCGTATAGCCGAAATAATCGGCAATGGGAACGGTAAGCACCATAGCCAAAGTGGTACCGATACGTGCGGTTGCCATCTCAAGTCCCATAGCCAAAGCCATCTCTTTACCTTTAAACCATTTCACGATAATCTTAGAGACAGTGATACCGGCGATCTCTACGCCGACACCAAAGATAGCGTATCCTAAAGCCGCCAGAAAGACCTGAGTCTTGAAACCCATAATCAAAGCTCCCTCAGGAAAAGTAGTAGAGATAGCATAATATTTTAGTCCACAACCCAACACCATCAGTATACAAGCTCCCATACCGGTGAAACGAACTCCCATCTTATCGAGAATAATACCACCGAAAATCAACATGAGTAGGAATACATTGAACCATCCGTAAGCACTGGTAAAGAATCCGTAGTCCAAACTATCCCAGAGAAGCTCTTTCTCGAGCATAGGCTTTAAAGGGGACATTACATCGGTGAGGAAATAGCCGCAAAGCATAGTAAACGCGACCAGAGCGAGCACACTCCAACGAAGTGTTTTGGAGTCACTCAATTTGTTTTTCAATTGTTCTGTCATTGTAATATTTAAACTCAGAAATTAGTAAAAGTGTTATTGCGAACAAAGGTAACTAAATCTGCCTTGTATGCCTAACAAAAAGATGCATTTTACGGCAAAAAATAAGCGAAGCTGCAAGTTTCGGTTTGAAATTGCAGCTTCGCTTATCGTTTCTTAAAAAGAATCTGTTGTTAGTTTGCCGGAGTAGCCGGAGTTTCTGTGGCAGGTGCTTCAACCGGAGCAGCAGCGTCTGTCTTCGGTGCAGTAGTACCTACGGGCAGGTTATAAGGGTTGGTCTGCTCTTCCTGCTGTGCCTGTTCCATAATGACATCTTGTGTTTTAGAAGAAGAAGTCGGAACGACATACGCAGTAGCAATGCTCATCACAACCATAAATGCAGCTAAGCCCCAAGTTGCTTTTTCCAGAAAGTCTGTAGTTTTGCGTACACCCATAATCTGGTTAGATGATGAGAACCCTGAAGCAAGACCACCGCCTTTTGAGTTCTGAATCAACACAATGAAGCACATCAGTATGGCTGCAATAACCATTAAGATAACTAATAATAAGTACATTTTGTTATTTTGATTTAGCGTTAATAATCAATTTCTCTAAAAATCTGATTTGGTCTGCAAAGTAAGCATTTTTTTTTGGATATTTCAAACTTAATTTTTTAATAATTTCAAGTGCCTTGGAATATCGATGCTGTTTGACGTATATTTTGGCCAATGTTTCGGTGAAACAGCTATCATCTTCATCTTCTTCATGATGCGTCTCGCTCTCTTCCTCTTCGGAGATAGCTTTATTTTCATCTGCCGGTTGCAAACGGATGGATGTTTCTTCTTCACTTCTTTCGATAAAGCCGTCAATCAATTCATGACCGCGAAGTTTGGGAGTTTCTTCCAGTTCCGGTGTATCGTCTTCTTGCAGCAAATAGGTGGTATAGTCCGTTGCATAGTCCAGGCTTGTCTGGGCTGAAACCTCTTCGGGCACGGTGGCCAGAAAAGCATCGATCAGGGAAAGCGTACGATCGAGGCTGGGCTCTTCCTCTAAAACTTCTGTTTCGGGAAGTGCGTTCTTTTTCCGAGGTTTCAAAATATATCGTTCACCCTCAATCAGATAAAACAGCTTCCGGCGATCAGCCACATGCAATATGGCTTTACGAAGCTCGGCACCGAAAGAGATATCGTGCAACAAATATAGATTTTTAAGATAGAGTAATCGCAGTGACTGAAAATAAGGATAGCGTGTGACAAGCGTTCGCAACTCGTACAAAGTATCTTTATTCAGCGTTTCCGGATGCTGAATCCATTGTTGTAAGTTAGCAGAAATCATTCTAATTACCAGTTTGCTACCGTTGCGTTAAATATTTGATCTGTAATCTCTTTAGTCATCTCCGCAATCAGTCCGTCCTGAACGGCTGTCAGCAACTCCCTCGAATCATAAACACGGAAAGCCGAGAACTGTTGCTCGAAGTCCTGTTCATGATTCGTATTGTTCACAAAACGAACATTCACTGTGATGGTCAGCTTGGTTTCAGAAGAGTATCCGTCGGCCGAAACAGCCTGGTTATACTGGTTATATCCGGTAATCTCTCCATCAATCTCGAGGTCGGCATTGTTATTCACCAGTTTCAGACGGGTCTGACGAAGGAAAATGTCTTTCAGGTCCTCGTTGAACTTAGTGCCTAACGGTGCATAAACATAGTCCGACTTAATAGGAAAGTCGGTAATAGAGATAGTCTTTACCTTATCGTAATTGATATTACCACCATTAAACTTATAAGAAACAGTACACGAAATTCCTACTACCAGTGTGAAAACCAGCAGTGAAATTCGCATTATCTTTTTATTCCAATCCATATTCTTTTATTTTTCGGTAAAGGGTACGCTCGGATATATTAAGATCCTTTGCCGCGCTTTTTCGCTTGCCATGATGCTTTTCAAGGGCTTTACGTATCATTTCTTTCTCGACTTCATCCAACGAAAGCGACTCTTCCACATACTCTTCGGTATCTTGTATGTCATCGTCATCGGGACAATTAGGCTTGACCGGATGAATGATGGCAGGCACTGAGGGTGTAGGGGCTACTACCGGAGCCGGCGTATAAAACGTACCGACATTGGAGGTTACCGCTCCGCGCTCGGACATGATTTCGTGTACAAGCTTTTTCAGTTCGGTCACATCTTGTCGCATATCAAAAAGGACCTGATATAAGATTTCACGTTCACTTTCGAAGCTCTTCCCTGTCTTTACACCGAACAGGGCAGGCAATCGCTGCGTACTCTGGGCAGGCAGATAAGATTGCAAGATAGGGGCATTAATCTCACGATTGGTCTCAATTATAGAGATTTGCTCCGTGATATTCTTCAACTGACGCACATTACCCGGCCAGGAATAAGACAGCAAAACCCGTTTGGCATCTTCGGTCAGCTGTATGGCGGGCATACGATACTTCTCTGCAAAGTCACTTGCAAACTTACGGAACAGTAACAGCACATCTTCTCCACGCTCCCGCAAAGGAGGGATCTGGATGGGTACCGTATTGAGACGATAGTATAAATCCTCACGGAAACGTCCCTCTGCAATGGCCTGGGTCAAATTGACATTGGTAGCAGCCACAATGCGGACATCCGTTTTCTGTACTTTGGAGGAGCCTACTTTTATAAACTCCCCACTCTCGAGTACACGAAGCAAACGTGCCTGCGTGGGCAAAGGCAATTCTCCGACTTCATCCAGAAAAATAGTTCCGCCGTCGGCTTCACCAAAATAGCCCTTTCGCTCACCGATGGCTCCCGTAAAAGCCCCTTTTTCATGACCGAACAGTTCCGAATCGATGGTTCCTTCAGGAATAGCACCACAGTTGACAGCAATATACTGTCCATGCTTTCGGCGACTGTATTGGTGAATGATCTGAGGAAAACTTTCCTTACCGACACCACTCTCTCCGGTTATTAGCACGGACAAATCGGTAGGTGCCACCTGTATGGCAACATCTATCGCACGCGTCAAAGCTTCAGTGTTACCAATAATACCGAACCTTAGTTTTACCTGTTGTATTTCCGCTTTTGTCATATTCGCACTAAACTCCCTTCCTGATTAAATATCATCATCTACTGTATCGAGCTTCAGTTTATCACTGTCGTCTCGTTTCTCGTAATACTGTTTACGTAACGGATTGGCATGTGCTTCCTTCTCACGTTGACGGTTACGGAATACGTCGATCGCTACATAAATAGCCTGACGGAATGAATCTTCGCAAGCAACGCCTTTTCCTGCAATATCATAGGCTGTACCATGCGCGGGAGAAGTGCGTATCACCGGCAAACCCGCCGTGTAGTTCACACCTTCATCCATGGCCAATGCCTTGAAAGGAGCCAATCCCTGATCGTGATACATGGCCAGTACTCCGTCAAAATGGGTGAAATTGCCCGATCCCATAAATCCGTCAGCCGGATAAGGGCCATAGCACAAGATTCCCTTGGCAGCCATTTCCTGAATAGCAGGAGAAATGATTTCCTGTTCTTCCGTACCGAGCAATCCGTCGTCTCCGGCATGCGGATTCAGTGCCAACACTGCGATGCGCGGCGCACCAATCCCGAAATCCTGTTTCAACGACCGGTTGAATATGGCAAGTTTCTCCTGAATCAGTTCCTTGGTTATTGAAGAGGCTATCTCGCGAACCGGAATATGTCCTGTCACCAAAGCTACCCGGAAATCCTCTTTCATCAGGATCATCAGTGATTTTGAACCATTCCCCAGACGCTGTTCGATATATTCCGTATGTCCGGGAAAAGCAAATCCTTCGGACTGAATCGTATGCTTATTGATAGGAGCCGTCACTATGACATCGATCAAGCCTTCTCTAAACTCCTCTATCGCCTTCTCAAGTGCTCCCAAAGCTGCTTTACCGGCTTCCGGATCGGGTTTTGAGAACTCTACTTTCACCTCGTCATCCGTACAGTTGACCACGCTCAGGCGATTGTGGGCAGCTTCTGCAGCGGTATTGACAATACTGAAGTTAGTAGGCAAATCGAGCGACTTGCGGTGATATGCAGCCACTTTCGGAGAGCCGTAAATGACCGGTGTACAGAGTTCCAACATGACGGGGTCGGCAAACGTTTTTAAAATGACTTCGTATCCTACCCCGTTTATGTCTCCCTGAGTGATGCCAATTTTTATTTTGTTATCTTCCATTTTGTTATTTGTTAGTTTTCTCCTCCTGCTCTATGCCCATCGGAATCTGTTCCTGCGCCTTCTCGGTAGGAAGTTGCAAAGTATACAGAGATGCTTCCAATCGGCGCATCAGGTCACGTTTCATTTTATCGGGTGAGTAAATAAATACTTCTGTAGTGATAATACGGTGGCTGGCTTTATCCAGACGGGTGTGCGAAACAAACGGGCCACCCATGAAATCGCCCTTTATGCGCCACAGTCCGCGTGCTTCCATTGTGTAATCTCCATGAATATCAATCGGACGAACCTCTACGGTAGACGAATCAGTCGCCATGTACATACCCTCTTTGGCACCCGGAATATTAGCCTTCATCACTGAATCGCGCTTATGGATAAAGAACTCTTTCGTAAAGGTATCCTTATCTGTATACGGGTAAGAGTAGATTACAAAGTTCTGGTCTCCGGTAGCGGCATTAGTACCTGCCCAGAAAAAGTCTTCTCCTGTCTTCGAACTGCTCAGTTCGGCCGGAAGCCAGATATCACTGTTGAACATACTACCTACTTTCGTCGAAATATAGTCATTATGATTTTTCTCCAGGAAAGAGATCTGACGGTTCATTTCGGCACGGGTAAAGAAGTCTATAATCGGCTGTTTGTTCTCTTCGACAAACTTCTCAAACGATGCCTCGTCCGGAGCCTGGATAGTCAAAATCATCTGAGGAGATGCATATACATCCTTGGCATACTTGAATTTAGGTTGGGTATAAATGTCCTGTATATCTACGATAATAATGTTGCGCACCAACTTCAGGATGGCATCAAAATCTTTGGGAGAAGTAGACATGATCCTGAACGAACGTTCCGATTGCGGAAGTCCGGGCACATCTGTATCGAGCACATTGTACAAAGCTCTACCGGCAGGACGCTCCCACACAGGCTTCTCAACCACAACGAGGACTTCATAAGCACGTCCGCTGGAAGTTGGAGTAAACACACTTTTCTTGCCGCTTTTACAAGAAAACAACACTACTGCTACAAGAGCCATACTGAGGTAAAACAGGTACTTTTTCATATGCATCAATTTTAATGTTTTCACAAATCTACGAAATGGTCGTATACTTTCATCCAATGTGCTGATAATTTATATTAATTCTTGTTACTCTCCTCCTGTTTAGCCGTCGATAACATCCCGCAAGCGGCAAAAATATCTTCTCCCCGGGAAGCTCGAATGGTAGTGAACAGTCCATGTGAGGTCAGGTAGTCACGAAATGACGTCATAGTCTCCATACCGGCACCCTCGAGGTCTACCCCAGGAATGGCATGAAACCGGATTAAGTTCACCCGGCAGTCAAGCCCACGCAGCAATTTCAACAGCTCCTTAGCATAAATCAGCGAATCATTGACGCCCTTAAAAACAATGTATTCAAACGAAAGTCTGCGCTGTTTACTAAAATCATAGTTTTTTAACAGATCGACCATTTCTTTAATCGAGAAAGCCCTTTCGGCCGGCATCAGCTCAGAACGTTGTGAAGGAAAAGGAGAATGCAGGCTGATAGCCAGATGACATTCGCTTTCTTCAATAAAGCGTTGAAGCCCTTTCCGCAATCCTACAGACGACAAAGTAATGCGCTTAGGGCTCCATCCGTATCCATACGAAGCGGTCAGGATATGCAGCGCTTTTAATACTTCATCCAAATTATCGAGAGGCTCGCCCATCCCCATCATCACGACATTGGTCAACTTATCCCGCTCCGGCAATGCTGCGATTTGATTCAAGATCTGATTGGCTGTCAGACTTGCGGTAAATCCTTGTTTACCCGTCATGCAGAACTTACAGTTCATTTTACAGCCTACCTGAGAAGACACGCACAATGTCGCCCGATCCTCGTCCGGAATATACACCGCTTCAACAAAATGATTGTCACTCACCTGATAAAGATACTTCACCGTACCATCTACGGAACGCATCTCATCAACAGGCGCGGATATCCCCAAATCATACTCTCCCTTGAGCAACTCTCTATGCTTCAACGACAGATTGGTCATTTCATCAATAGAAGTCACTTTTTTATCGTATAACCAGGAAGCGATCTGTTTGGCTGCAAAAGCAGGCATCCCCAAATCTTTGGTGACAGATTGCAATTCGGTAAGGGTCATTCCTAAAAGCGGATATTTGGGCATATTTACTACAAATATTTATTTATTCATGCAAATGTAAGGAATAAAAGTCGATTTTAAAAAAGAGAAGGGACAAAAGTTAATAGGAAGAGGGAAAGAGATAGCAAAAAGAAAGGCCGTTCCGTGCGGAACAGCCTTTCGTATATTAAAACGACGTTATCTAAAAAACAAATCCGTTTTTAGAAGAACAGGTATCGTTTATCTTTTACATCGCCTTTCAGATAAAGATCGTTCATAAAACGACTTGCCAGACGGGCATGCATGTTTTCCAATGTAGCCTCTTCTGATTGGGCATCGAATGTTTCGTTCAGCTTATCTTTGGCATATACCTGCAACACAAACACACCGCCATTACCCTTGATAGGAGCGCTCAGCTTATTGATATCCGAAACCGAAGCGTATGCGCCTACCAGCGGCTCACTACTACGCAAAGCGGCTACATAAGCAGGCGCTGCAAATGTTACGTGTTTTACAGAATCACTTACTGCATTGGCCATCGATGTGTACTGGGCAATTGTAGTTGCATTGGCAGCCTTCATGTCGGCCATGATCTTCTCAGCTTTCTTATCACGAATGATTTCAGCTCTCAACTGATCCTGAACCTGGGCCAAAGGACGATAACCTTCTTCGATCACGCTAACCAGACCAACAACCAACATGCGGTCGCTTTCGCCACATTCATATAAGCCGGAAACTTCACCCGGTTTTGCAGCAAAGGCCCATTTCAGTGCTTCTTTAGTCCCTCTGATACCACCGATTCCGTGTTCTGAGCTATACAGATCATTTCTTTCGAGCAATTTATAGCCTGATTCTTCAGCATTGGCCGCAACCTTGTCTACTGTCGGGTTAGCTGCAATAAACTGGCTGAATTCATTATAAGCTTTATTATAAGTTTCTTTGCTGAACTCAACCGCACGCTTGATAACGGCAACTTTATATTTATCTTTCACAGCTTTCTTATCAGTCACCTGCAAAATGATATTGCCTTGTCCCAATGCTACGTTAGAGAGTTCGTTTACTCCCAGATTGTTGATAGTGCTGATAAATTTCAAGTTATCGCCATCAACCTGTGCATTTTCGTAGTTAGCAGACGAAATCCAGTTGGATTCACCTGTTTGTCCGTACTTCTTAGCCAAAGCTGTAAAGTCGGCTCCACCCTTAATAGCAGTATAGATGCTGTCAGCCAAAGCCTTTGTTTTAGCAGCGTCTTCTGTGTAAACCTGAATCTGACGGAACTGTACAGAATCGGCAGCAGCCACTTTAGACAACACCTTGAACGAATTGATAGTATTGTCGCCTGCATTGTAGTAAGGGCCATATACTTGTCCAATCGAAGCTGAATCCATGCGTGCAACTACATCTGACGGGAAAGCTTTCTTGGTATAGTACAAATCAACATACGGATATTCCGATCCGGTAGAACGGATGAAAGTAGTATAATCACCATTGGCAGTAGCCAGTTGGTTTGTATAATCAGTCACTTCCTGCTGGATAGCAGCTCTGTCTTCTGCACTGGCTGTCACCTGTACATCGATGTATTTGATGTTGCGTGTTTCAACATATTGTTTGAACTGTTCTTTCTTCTTGTTATAGAGATCTTTCAGTTCAGACTCTTTCACTGTGATAGTAGAGTCTACAATAGAAGAATAAGGAACAGCAGCCAACAGAACATCCGACTGGTTTACTCTTGCGTCGAATGCATCCTGTGCTTCAATCGGATTAGAGAAAAGAGCTTTAGTCACCAGTGCCTGGTATTTTTCCGCCAAACGGCTCTGGATCAGTGTCTTTTCTACAAATGACCAAAGTTTGTGCATTCCTTCATAGTATTCCACATATTGAGACGGCATCTTGGTCTTGTCCATTTTAGAGTAGTCAGCCAAGAATTTCTTCAACATATCTTTATCGAAAGCGCCCGTTTGAGGATTGCGGAACGGAGTCTGCTGCAGCAACGGATTCACACCTTCGTTAATGATTGATTGAATTTCAGCCTTCGAAACAGTAATACCGAGCTTCTTCGCTTCTTTTTCAATCAGTTTATTGTTCACATAGCTACGCCATACTTCGTCTTTCACCTGATTGGTCTGTTCATCATTCAATGAACTCATTCCGCTTGAGAACTTGATAACCTCGGTATATTCTTCTACCATGTTCTGGTAGTCCTGAGCAGAAAGAGTTTCTCCATTGACTTCGCCTACATCATGCGATTGGTGTGGCTGGAGAACTTTCCAGGCATCGCCCGCAATGAAAGCAAACAAAGCCAAACCAATAACGATCACCAACAGGGGTCCTTTGGATCTAATGTTTTGTAATGTTGCCATTTTGATTAATACGATTTATTTGTTATTATTATTTTCTTCATCTTTGGTTTTAGCGCACGAAGATACAAAAAATGCTAATATGCATCTATTTATTAGCTAAAAAATTACAGCTATCGATCATTATTCCATTACTTTCAGTCGGACAAGTTCGATTTTCGTTGCTGTAACCTTAATTATCTTAAACTGATATTTACCGACAGAGACCAATTCGTGCAATTTCGGAAAGCTCTGGTATTGATTCAAGATTAATCCCCCCACCGTCAGATAGTCATCGGATTCGGGAAGCTCCAGATTAAAAGTTTCGTTTACTTTTTCTATTTCCAAACGGGCTGAAAGCACGTATTCATGCTCACCGATCTGCTTACAAATATAGGAAGTGTTGTCGTGTTCGTCTTCGATGTCACCGAAAATTTCTTCAACAAGGTCTTCAAGGCTGACAATGCCCGAAGTTCCTCCAAATTCATCCACTACCACGGCAATGGTCTTTTTCTGTTGCATAAACAGCTTCATCAGTTTATGGGCCGCCATCGTTTCAGGCACAATGGGAACTTCTTTCACATGATCGCGCCAATCTTTCGGGCTACGAAACATTTCGGACGAATGAATGTATCCCACCACATTATCTATATTACCATCGTAGACAATTATTTTTGATATACCGGACTCAACAAACCGGCCTTTAAGTTCTTCAAGGGATGTATCCAGCGCAACAGCTACCACTTCTGTCCGTGGAACGATGCAGTCGCGTATCTTGACCGCCGAGAAGTCGAGTGCATTCTGAAAGATTTTCACTTCCGTGTCCAGAGTTTCCTCACTTTCAGCATTGTCTATACTCGACTGGACAAAGTAATCCAGATCTACCTTACCAAAGGCTTTCGCAGAGGCTTCCTTGTTCACTTTCATCCCAAACAGGCGAAGAAAGAGGAAAGAGACTCCCGACGAAAATTTAGATATAGGATAGAGAACAACATAACAGATGAAAAGAGGAACTGCACAGACATTCAGGGCCAGATTGGGATTGATCTTAAAAAGCGTTTTGGGCAGAAACTCTCCTGTCACCAAGATGATCAGTGTGGAGATCACGGTCTGTACCAATACCATTACAAAATGATTGGTGATCCATCCGGCCAGCAAATTGTCGCCGATAATCTGTGCCATCAATATACCATAGATAACCAGAGCGATGTTATTCCCGACCAGCATGGTCGAAATAAAATCATTGGGATTCCGGAAGAATAGCGAAAGGATACGCGATGATACCCCTCCTTTCCGGTTCATTTCAAAACGAAGTTTGTCTACCGAAACAAAAGCAATCTCCATTCCCGAAAAGAAAGCAGAAAATGCCATCGTAATCAACAGGTAAATAATGATGCTCATAGTTAGTTTACAGAATCTGTTTTTGCCTTTTCGGCATCTTCATCGATATATACTATACCGGATATGTTATGAACAACCGGCTTCATAAACTGATCGTCTGACTCAAAGCCATATCCGGTCATAATCTGATCCGGTTTTTCCATCCGGACAAACTTATCGGTATACACTTTCTTGGTGGCTTCATTCCAATATAACAACTCGGTGGTCACATGATCGCCCTTCAGACTCTTAATATCTACATTTCCAATAAGTTTCCAAAGCCGGTCACGATCATAATAATAAGCCGTATCCGCCTTTATACTCGCATCTATATGAAAGAGTGAATCGAACTGTTCCAGATAAATGCCCTTCTCAAAAGCCCAATACGAGGGTTTCTTCTTATCAAAGATCAACCATTCTTCAGTGTTGACCCGGTAACGTGTGACACCGGAATCGGATATAAGGGTCGTTACCCCTCGTGTATCCATAACAGGCAGTGAATCCCGCTCGGTAATGGCATCGGCCATCGCCTTATTTCTCCCGCCACAGGAAGAAAATAAAAGAAGCATAACAATTGCCCCGAAGACAATTGTTATGCTCAAACTTTTATTTAATAAACTGTTACTTTGTTGTCGCAACATAGATTTATCTAATCGTTGTAGACTCTCCAATCCAACCACCGATAGTGATGCGGTCGCCGGCTTTGTAGCCCAACATAAACAAGTCTTTAGCCTGCGGAGTATAAGCGGAATATCTGCTGATCATTTTGTTAACTTCTTCTGTTACACTCGGATCTACAGATTTAGCTTTCTGCAATTTGTCGATAACAGCAAAATAAGTACACTTGTTCAAAGCCGATTCATCACTCCAGTTAGGACTCATAGCATACAAGTTGGCGATAAGGATATAAGGAGCACCATAGTTTTCATTGAAGCTGATTGCTTTCTGAGCATAAGATCTTGCCTGAGACAATTTCTTGGCAGTAGTCAAAACACTGGCAGCAGCATAAGCCTTTTCTGCTTTCTTTGCATTGTCTGTCTCAAGGTTGATCGCTTCGTCAAAGAACTTCACAGAACCATCGATATCCCCTTTCTTATAGGCCTGGTATGCACATCCGGTAGCAGCCTCAGCCGAAGGCTCAATCTTGTATACATAGAATGAAGCCTGCTGATAAGCGTCGCTATCCGTACACTTCATCATCTTCATAATGCTGATGACTTTCTTCAAATAATTCAAATCAGTCTGATTCGTTTCTACCTTAGGTCCATAGATACCTTGCAGTGATTCGCAATCGGCAGTACCGCTGTTAATGAACAGAGCTACCAGATTATCTTTGATACCTCCGAAAGCTTTCTTCACACTCTCTTTATCAGCAGCAGCTATAGCATCGTCTGCATATTCGGATGCAGCCAGATAGTCCTGAATAAACTGCTCTTTGTGAGCCGGATCTTCCTTCAGTTTATCGTGAGACATCTGCAAGAAATAGAACAATGTAGCAGCTGCAGACTCAGCTTTCGCAGCGTCCACCGATTTTTTCAACCAATCATAAGCTTGATTTACATCCACCTTCGGAGCAAATGCAATATAATCGACAGCTTTAATGCCCAGTGCTTCATCTTCCGACGATACTTTTACACCTTTTCCCAAGAATTCCTGAGTATACTTCATACGCAAATCGTGCGTATTCATCAACTCATCAAAATACTTTTTGTATTCTGCAGAGTTTCTGTCTTTGATCTGCCCCAGCAACCCTTTCAGAATTTTATAACCGTCTGTGAAGGTATAGAAACGAAGAGTCGGGCAGTTCTCCAAAACAGCTTTCCACGGAGTATAAGCATCTTTAAAGTTACCAGCTTTCACTGCTTCGTGAGAAATACTACTGTTCGAATTACAATTAGCGTCGTCCTGTGCTACCACAGTTGTTGCTCCCGCCGAAAGAAACAACACAGCCACAAGCGTTTTAATTTTCATTGTATCTAAATTTTAGTTGTTATATAATACCGTCTATTCTCTCTATTATTTAACTTTACGTTTGAAGAACCAGCCTTCATTGAACGTGATTCCAATGCTCAAACGCAATGTATTTTCATCTACCATACCGGCTTTCAGACCATGTACTTTAATATATTGAGCCGAAACGTTGATTAGCGAGCGTGAACCCGGAAGAGGTAATCCCAAACCGGCCGTTACTCCATACTCACGAGAGGCTCTCTCCCCTCCTATTTTATAATAAGGTTCCGAATAATATCCTCCGACGCGGTATTTGATATGCGCCAGATAACTACGCGAGAAACGACTCGGCATATACTCGGCACCCACTGAAATTTTCATCGCATCACAAAAAGCATTCGGCTGATTCATATAGGTCACGTCGCCCCACTTCTGCAAATTAAAATCAGCTCCCACGATCAGACGTTTGTCATACTCGTACGTAAGTCCCACCCCAAAGCTATTGGGCATTCCAAAGGTAGCCACCGTATCGACCGTATTCGTAGTGACGGCCTGCGTGCTGTTGGAGTTCGTAAGCGTCGATCTTTGTACATAAGCTTCGTTATGCAAATCTTTTTTAGGCGAGAACACTACACCTAATGTAACCGCATGCTTCCTACCCAGCTGCTGTGTGTATTGCGCGCCGAAGTCCAGCTTATAATCGCGCACGGACAAATAGTCTACATGCTGAAAAGCAAAAGCGTTGTCATTATAAGGAAAAGTAATACGCGCCTGACGCGTGATCTCCCCCCAAAAGTACGATACGTTGGCGCCGACTGAAAGGTTTTTCAGCACCTTCACTCCCAAACCTACGTAAAGCTGATGCAAGCCTCCGTCTCCGGCAAATGAAGTGACACTCCGCGCTTCTTCCGATGCAACATCGTTGTTCGCCTTGGCCATATTATAGCCCACACTCGAGTAGGGCAGCAGACCGATACTCATGGCCACGCGCTGGTGTAGACGAAACTGCATCGCTATGTAGTCAAAACTTGAATTTTTCGCATTCAACTTGGTGCCTTCACTACTAAAGTTTGTATTTTGCATCGAAAACCCTCCGTCAAAAAGAAAGGTCAACGAATCAATAGCCGTATAAGAAGCAGGATTCAACGGATTGATATGTGATCCATCGCGCAATCCGTAAGCGATCCCTCCCATTGCTTTACTGTTTGCAAATGACTGATCAGCCAACTGACCATAGCCATATCGTGTATAAGGAGAGTTTGTATTATTTTGAGCGATTGCCACTCCGGGTAATAATATCGTGAGCAGAAGCGCACAAAGTGTCTGTTTATATCCTACCATTATTATAGTTTAATATTCTATTTAATCCTTTCAACACTAAAAATCTATCTGCAAAGATGACACTTTTTAATTTCGTATCAAAAGAAAAATCATCTCCGCCCGTTAAAAAAACCAAAAGTTCAGGATATTTATGCTTCATAGCCGTAATATACCCTGCAATTTCGTATTCTATCCCTTTCTTTACACCTGCACGAATAGCAGTTTCAGTATCTTTTCCCATATCCGGCATGCGTCCTTCGGCATGAACCAACGGCAAACGTCCGGTAAATTGATGGAGTGCTTTCAGCCGCATCCAGAGTCCGGGCGAAATATTGCCCCCATGATACTGTCCCAAAGAATCAACAAATTCGTAAGTGATGCAAGTACCCGCATCAATCACCAAAATGTCTTTACCCGGGAACTGATCATGGGCCGCCACCACGGCAGCCATCCGGTCATAACCGAGAGTTTCGGGGGTTTCATACAAGTTTATTACCGGAAGCGGCGTATGGCTGTCTAACCATAAGACGGGGACAGGAAGCTTGTTCAACTGAGCCAGCACACACTCGTTTAAGTCTATAACCGTAGCAACAATTGCTTTCCGAACATCATACTTATTACAAACAGCCTCCAAGGAATCCAGGGACTGATTAGAGTCGTAAACAACTTCTACCATAGAAGTCCGGTCGAAAAGCGCTACTTTGGCTACTGTATTTCCAATATCGATAATTAAGTTCACTTTCTCTCTGTTTGAGGGCGCAAAGATAAGAGATAAAATTTATTCAAATACCGAAATAGCGAATAAAAAAGCAGCGGCATAGAGAGAAAAATAAAAAAAACGTCCCGACAGCCGATTCGGTAAAACTACTTTCCTCTCCCGAAATCTTCGCTGGAAAAGTGCGGAAAAGGAAGCCGGAAGGCATAAACAAAGACAAGCAGAAAATCCAAAAACCAGCAACGAGTTGTCATTACTGAGCAATAGAGAGCTAGCCTACAATACAAAACAAAACAGAATATAACAAGAAGAATGGACGGAAGCTCAAAACTGACGACAGTCAAAACGCGTCACGAACAAATCGAAGTCCGGCGATCAACAGGACGAAGTCCGGCTATTCACAAACCGCAGCCCGACGCTCGGGGAAGCACAGCCCTGCGCTCAGGAACAAATTGCCCCGCGATTGACGAAAAGAGACAAATAAATTCATTGAACCGGCCATTTTATTCCCACAAAAGCAGTATCTTTGCCACATGAACTCAAAGTTGCGACATTTACTCCTGATTGTTTTTTCAATCTTCCCGATTCTGACATGGGGAACGGAAAGTCCGTCCACCGCTGATTCCATCCGGATCAGCCTGTTGACATGCGCTCCGGGTGAAGAAATCTATTCGCTCTTCGGGCACACGGCTATCCGTTACGAAGAACCGGCACGAGGCATCGACCGGGTATATAATTATGGCTTGTTCAGTTTCAACACCCCCAACTTCATCCTGCGTTTCGCACTCGGCAAGACCGATTATCAATTGGGGGTGGAAGATTACCGCCGTTTTGCCGCCGAATACGAATACTTCGGACGCAGTGTATGGCAGCAGACGCTCAATCTGACAGCCGAAGAACAACGACAGCTAATCACCCTTCTGGAAAAAAATTACCGCCCGGAAAACCGGATATACCGCTATAACTTTTTCTACGACAACTGCGCTACCCGTCCACGGGACAAGGTGGAAGAGAGTCTGCAAAAAAGCGGTAGCCAACTGCTCTTCAGCAATGCACACACCGAAAATGGCGAAACGAAATCTTATCGGGATATTGTCCATCAATACACGAAAGGACATCCTTGGGCACAATTCGGAATCGATTTCTGCATAGGCAGCCAAGCCGACCACCCCATCAACGATAGACAAATGATGTTCGCTCCGTTTTATCTGATGGATGCTTTTGCCGGAGCACGCATAGCCAACACTTCAGACAACAAAGCACTGGTGGCTTCCACCAAAAAAATTATTGACTGTGAACCGGATGTATCCGACTCCGCAGAAAATGATATCTGGAATATGCTAACCCCCATCCGATTGTCCCTTCTTGTGTTTATCGCAATCGGAATGGCTACCGTCTATGGTCTACGCAAGAAAAAGAGTCTTTGGGGACTGGATATCGCAGTGTTTGCGGCAGCGGGTATCGCAGGATGCATCATCGCTTTCCTTGCTCTTTTCTCCGAACACCCCACGGTAGGCTCCAATTACTTGCTGTTTGTCTTCCATCCGGGGCATCTGCTCTGCCTCCCTTTCTTTATAAACAATGAACGAAAGCGACGCAAAAGCAGGTATCATCTGCTGAACTGCACAGTTTTAACACTTTTTATAGTGCTTTTTCCGGTAATACCACAAAATTTCGACTTAGCAGTATTACCTTTGGCACTCTGTTTGCTGATACGTTCTGCAAGCAATCTTATTCTGACATACAAAAAAGCTAAATGAAAGGACTATTAACCTCCATACTGACCGTACTTACCTTTACCGGACTGCAAGCCCAGCCACTTCCATCTACCCCGAAATTAGTGGTAGGTCTCACCATAGACCAGTTACGTACGGACTATCTCGAAGCTTTTTCAACACTGTATGGCGACAGGGGATTCAGAAGGCTCTGGAAAGAAGGACGTGTGTTCCGGAATGCCGAATATACTTTCAGCGGCACGGACCGCGCATCAGCCATAGCCGCTATTTATACAGGCACCACTCCTTCGGTCAACGGCATTATCGGCAAACGATGGATGGATGTATCGACACTGCGTACTGTGAGTTGCGTCGACGACCCCGCTTTCATGGGCAATTATACAAACGAAAGCTCTTCACCTTCCCATCTCCTGACCTCTACGATAGCCGATGAACTGAAGATAGCCACCCGTAACGAGGGATTGGTATATGCCATCGCTCCATTCCGCGACGCTGCCATTCTTGCAGCAGGACATGCCGGAAATGGCGCATTCTGGCTCAACAACACAACCGGAAAATGGTGTGGAACGACCTATTATAGCGAGTTTCCATGGTGGGTAAGCCAGTATAACGACCGGAATGCCATCGACTTCCGCATTGCTGATATGACATGGACTCCTGTCCATCCGGTACAAAGCTACAGTTTCCTTCCCGAATGGAGAGATGCTGCTTTTAAATACAAATTTGACGACGATCGTGTCAATAAATACAAACGACTGATTACAAGCCCTTTTATCAACGATGAAATCAATACGCTGACAGAAGAACTGCTGGATAAGAGCACGATGGGCAAAGATCATGTCCCCGACATGCTGGCACTGACCTACTATGCAGGCAACTACGCCCATAAGAGCGTACAGGAATGTGCCATGGAGATGCAGGATACATACGTACGACTCGATCGGAGCATTGCCTCTTTACTGGACATCATTGACAAGAAAGTGGGTCTGCAGAATGTTGTTTTCTTTATTACCTCCACCGGATATACCGATACCGAATCACCCGACCTGGGACTCTACCGGGTTCCGACCGGCGAATTTCACCTGAACCGCTGCGCAGCCTTGCTGAACATGTATCTGATGGCTACCTACGGGCAGGGACAGTATGTGGAAGCGTACTACGATCAGCAGATTTATCTGAATCACAAACTGATCGAAGAAAAACAACTGAATCTGGCGGATATACAGGAAAAGCCGCCGAATTTCTGATCCAATTCAGCGGAGTGAATGAAGTATATTCCGGCAAACGCCTGTTATTGGGGTCCTGGACACCGGACATCTCGATGATACGCAACAGTTTCCACCGTAAACGCTCGGGCGACCTGCTGATTGACGTATTGCCGGGCTGGAGCATCGTCAACGAAAATACATCCGACCATAAGGTGGTGCGGAAAGCACATATTCCGTCTCCCCTTATTTTTATGGGCAGCGGCGTAAAACCAGCCGTAATCAACACGCCCGTAACCATTGACCACATAGCTCCCACCGTAGCTCACATATTGAGAATACGATCTCCCAATGCCTGTTCGGCAACTCCGATTACCGACATCCGGTAATACTTTCCGCACAAAAAACAAGGTGCAAAGCGCAAATAAATCAGCATTTTAATGTAACTTTGCGCAGTTAAATCAATTTAGTAAATAATAAACATAAATAATAGATAATGGGATTTAATGAATTTTTAAGCTCGATTTTCGGAAACAAATCCACACGAGACATGAAAGAAATCCAACCCTGGGTAGACAAGATCAAAGCCGCTTACCCGGAGGTTGCTAAGCTTGACAATGACGGCCTCCGTGCAAAAACAGAGGAACTTAAAGAATACATCCGTAACTCGGCAAGTAAAGAACGCGCCAAGGCCGATGAACTCAGAGCCGGCATCGAAAATGTAGAGCTGGAAGACCGCGAAGAGGTATTTGCTCAGATCGACAAAATCGAAAAAGAAATATTGGAAATATATGAAAAAGCACTCGATGAAGTATTACCGGTTGCTTTCTCTATTGTAAAAGAATCGGCCAAGCGTTTCTCTGAAAACGAAGAAATAGTGGTGACGGCCACTGACTTTGACCGGACATTGGCAGCAACCAAGGACTTTGTCCGCATCGAAGGTGACAAAGCCATCTGGCAAAACCATTGGAACGCCGGCGGCAACGACACGGTGTGGAACATGGTTCACTATGACGTACAGTTGTTCGGTGGCGTGGTACTGCACAAAGGTAAAATTGCCGAAATGGCAACAGGTGAAGGTAAAACCTTGGTGGCTACCCTCCCCGTATTCCTGAATGCACTGACCGGAAACGGCGTACACGTAGTAACCGTGAACGACTACCTGGCAAAACGTGACTCCGAATGGATGGGACCGCTTTACATGTTCCACGGACTCAGCGTAGACTGCATCGACCGTCATCAGCCTAATTCCGATGCACGCCGCCAGGCCTATCTGGCAGATATCACATTCGGAACGAACAATGAATTCGGTTTCGACTACTTGCGTGATAACATGGCCATCAGCCCGAAGGACCTGGTACAGCGCCAGCACAATTATGCTATCGTCGACGAGGTGGACTCAGTATTGATCGATGATGCCCGTACTCCGTTGATTATCTCCGGTCCGGTGCCTAAAGGCGAAGACCAACTTTTTGATCAACTCCGTCCATTGGTAGAGCGACTCGTGGAAGCACAAAAAGTATTAGCAACCAAATACCTCTCAGAAGCCAAGAAACTTATCAACTCGGACGATAAGAAAGAGGTGGAAGAAGGATTCCTTGCGTTGTTCCGCAGCCACAAGGCACTGCCTAAAAACAAGGCGTTGATTAAATTCCTCAGTGAACAGGGTATCAAAGCCGGTATGCTGAAGACGGAAGAGGTCTACATGGAACAAAACAACAAGCGCATGCACGAAGCAACAGATCCATTGTACTTCGTTATTGATGAAAAGCTGAACAGCGTAGACCTGACAGACAAAGGTGTCGATCTGATCACAGGTAACTCGGAAGATCCGACTCTATTCGTTTTGCCGGACATTGCCGCTCAACTTTCCGAACTGGAAAATGAACATGGATTGAGCGACGAACAAAAGCTTGAAAAGAAAGATGCCTTATTGACCAATTATGCCATCAAGTCAGAACGCGTACACACCATCAACCAGTTGTTGAAGGCATATACCATGTTTGAGAAAGACGATGAATATGTAGTGATCGACGGACAGGTGAAGATTGTTGACGAGCAAACAGGACGTATCATGGAAGGCCGCCGTTACTCGGACGGACTGCACCAAGCCATCGAAGCCAAAGAAGGTGTGAAAGTGGAAGCTGCCACACAGACATTTGCTACCATCACGCTGCAGAACTACTTCCGCATGTACCACAAACTCTCAGGTATGACCGGTACGGCCGAAACAGAAGCCGGTGAGTTGTGGGACATCTACAAACTGGATGTAGTAGTGATTCCGACCAACCGCCCGATAGCCCGTAAGGATATGAACGACCGCGTTTACAAGACGAAACGTGAAAAATATAAAGCCGTAATCGAAGAGATTGAACAGTTGGTTCAAGCAGGACGCCCGGTATTGGTGGGTACTACTTCGGTAGAAATTTCCGAAATGCTGAGCAAAATGCTGACAATGCGCAAGATCGAACACAACGTACTGAATGCAAAACTGCACCAGAAGGAAGCAGACATTGTTGCCAAGGCCGGTTTGAGCGGTACAGTTACTATTGCTACCAACATGGCGGGCCGTGGAACGGACATCAAGCTGAGCCCTGAAGTAAAAGCGGCAGGCGGTTTGGCAATCATCGGTACCGAACGTCACGAGTCACGTCGTGTAGACCGTCAGTTGCGTGGCCGTGCAGGACGTCAGGGTGACCCGGGTTCATCTGTATTCTTCGTTTCACTGGAAGATGACCTGATGCGTCTCTTCTCTTCTGACCGCATCGCCAGCGTGATGGATAAACTGGGATTCCAGGAAGGTGAAATGATCGAACATAAAATGATTTCAAACTCCATCGAACGTGCACAGAAGAAAGTAGAAGAAAACAACTTCGGTATCCGTAAACGTCTGTTGGAATATGACGATGTGATGAACAAACAGCGTACGGTGGTTTACACCAAACGCCGCCACGCCCTTATGGGTGAGCGTATCGGAATGGATATCGTCAATATGATCTGGGACCGTTGCGCGGCCGCAATCGAAAACAATGCAGACTACGAAGAATGTAAACTGGACTTGCTCCAAACACTCGCAATGGAGGCCCCTTTCACAGAAGAGGAGTTCCGCAACGAGAAAAAGGACAAGCTGGCAGACAAAACATTCGATGTGGCAATGGCTAACTTCAAGCGCAAGACAGAACGTCTGGCACAAATAGCCAACCCTGTCATCAAACAGGTGTACGAGAATCAAGGGCATATGTACGAAAACATCCTGATTCCGATTACAGACGGAAAACGCATGTATAACATCTCTTGCAACCTGAAAGCGGCTTACGAAAGTGAATCGAAAGAAGTAGTGAAATCATTTGAAAAATCAATTCTTCTTCATGTCATTGACGAATCCTGGAAAGAAAATTTACGCGAACTGGATGAACTGAAACACTCGGTGCAGAACGCAAGTTATGAACAGAAAGACCCGCTGTTGATCTACAAACTGGAATCTGTGACTCTGTTTGACAACATGGTAAACAAGATCAATAACCAGACAGTGTCTATCCTGATGCGCGGCCAGATTCCCGTAGCCGAGCCTACAGAGGAACAGCAAGAAGCAGCCAGACGCGTAGAAGTACGTCAGGCAGCTCCTGAGCAACGCCAGGACATGAGCAAATATCGCGAACAAAAACAAGACCTGAATGATCCGAATCAGCAGGCCGCTGCCCAGCAGGATACTCGCGAAGCCGTAAAACGCGAACCGATCCGCGCTGAAAAGACAGTGGGGCGCAATGATCCTTGTCCGTGCGGAAGTGGAAAGAAGTACAAAAACTGCCACGGACGGAACAGTTAAGTAACAAAGAACTTACAACTCCTTAATAAAAGCCTCGAACGGTTAAAAACTGTTCGAGGCTTTTCTATATTCAACCAAAATCGTATTTTTGTTCTTTTAGAAAAGTAAAAAAACAGGCTATGACAAAATATCCGTATATACTGTTCGTATTGCTCCTCGCGTCTTTCAGTTCCTGCCAGACTGTTGAGCAACTTTCCATCGATTATATGCTCCCCGCAGAGATCAGTTTTCCTAACGAACTGAAACGAGTGGCAGTCGTAAACAATGTGAGCGACACTCCGGATAACACCTTACCACCCAAGGATAATACAATAAAAAATAAAAATGAACTCAGCCGTGCAGTAGCCTATCACGAGGGACAACCCGCACTCACTACCGAAGCATTGGCCAAAGCTATTGCCGAACAGAACTATTTCAATGAAGTCGTAATCTGCGATTCGGCCCTGCGTGCACGTGATTTCACACCCCGTGAATCGACTCTCAGCCAAGAGGAAGTTCAGACCTTGGCACAGTTTCTGGACGTGGATTGCATCATCTCACTGGAAAACCTGCAGATGAAATCGACACGGGTTCTCAGTTACATCCCCGAATGGAACACTTATTACGGCACACTGGATACGAAGGTTTACCCAACACTGAAAATCTATCTGCCGGGACGAAAAAGCCCGATGGTAACCATCAATACCCATGACAGTATTTTTTGGGAAGAATATGGAAATACCGAAGGGTTTGTCCGCTCACGCCTGCCGGATGAAAGACAAATGATACGCGAAGCTTCTGAATTTGCCGGTTCCGTGCCGGTAAACAGAATATTACCTTACTGGAAAACGGCCAATCGATATTATTTCATCAATGGCTCCGTAGCTATGCGCGATGCTGCCGTTTATGTGAAAGAAAACGAATGGGAGAAAGCATCTAAACTGTGGGAACAGGCTTTTAAAGCAGCCAAGAACGACAAAAAGAAAATGCGTGCAGCCTTCAACCTGGCTCTATATTACGAGATGAAAGACAGTGTGGAAGAAGCACACAAATGGGCTGTCACTGCACAGGAACTGGCCCGTAAAATAGACAAAATCGACACGTTGAAGAGAAACGATATAGACTTGAGCGAAATCCCCAACTACTACCTGACCAGCCTTTATGTGAATGAATTAAAGGAAAGGAGCAACGGATTGGGCAAATTAAAAGGCCAAATGAGTAGATTTAATGAGGATTTTTAAAGAAATCATGCAAGGGTTCTTATTTTTTTTATACCTTTGAGCTAAATAAAAAGAGCTAAAAGATATGAAACTTAGTCAGCAATCACAAGCCATTATCGAATCTGCGATTCAAAAAGCTATCAACAAATATACCTGTGGATGCGAACAGACCATCGTCACAGATATCCATATTCAACCGAATCAGAATTCCGGTGAACTCTTTATCTATGACGATGAAGATGAAGAACTATCCAGTGTAACCATCGATGAATGGACAGCCTACGAAGGGGACGACTTTTACGAAGATGCTGAAAGAATTTTCCGTACCGTGCTTTGCCGCATGAAGAACGGGAGCTTCGATAAGTTAACCATCCTCAAACCCTACTCCTTTGTGTTGGTAGATGAAGACAAAGAGACGATCTCAGAGCTTCTGCTCGTAGATGACGACACACTGTTGGTGAACGATGAACTATTGAAGGGACTGGACAAAGAATTGGACGACTTCCTGAAAGACCTGTTGGAGAAATAATCCTCTTTTTTTCATTATATAGTAAAAGAGGCCATCCGAATGATTCGGATAGCCTCTTTTTGATATACAGTTTGTATAATCAAAATCTCGTCACTTTGTCGGAGTGAGCTTTCAGATACTCAAAACGATTGATCAGTTCACCCAACTTTTTAGGATACTTCTCGGCCAGATTCTTTTGTTGACCGATGTCTGACTTCAAATTATACAACTTATAACCGTAACCCAAACCGATGAAGTCACCGTCTTCCTTGCTATAAGGATTGTAATATGGAGGAATCAGCGCCCAATCTCCCTGACGATAGGCATAATTGAACATTCCCTCAATAACCAACTCTTTACGCCCTTTTTTACTCTTGCCCAGAAAAGCATCGAGTGTGTTTTCGCTATCTACCTTGTCCGGATAAGTCTGTCCCAAAAGAGAAGCAAACGAGGCCAATAGGTCCATCTGACAGACAAATACATCTGACACCTGAGGCTTCACCTTTGCAGGCCAACGAAGCATGAACGGTATACGGGTACCTCCGTCGAACATACTTGTTTTACCCCCTCTCAGCGGACCGGCTATTTTGTGATCACCCACCAACTCTACCGCATCATCTTGATAACCATCATCGAGCACCGGACCATTGTCACTCGTCAGGATCACAATGGTATTCTCCGCCAATCCCAACTTATCCAACTCTTTCAGGAACTGATCAACACACCAGTCTGCCTCCAGAATCACATCACCACGGGGTCCCATGCCTGACTTTCCTACAAAACGTTCATTGGGAACACGAGGTACATGCGGTTGGTGAAGTCCGTAATAAAGGAAGAAAGGCTTGTCTTTATTGTCATCTACAAACTGCCTGGCCTTGTCCAGGAATAATCCTGCCATTTCTTCATCTTTCCATTGTGCAGCCTTCCCACCTTTCTGGAAACCAATGCGGGGAACTCCATTCACAATAGAGCCTGCATGTCCCACACTGGGATGCATGCGCAACAATTCGGGGTTCTCTTTACCGGTAGGTTCACCGGGGAAGTTTTTCCGGTAATCCACATAAAGAGGGTCATTCGGATCCAATCCGACAACTCTTCCATTTTCCAGAAAGACGCAAGGAACGCGATCATTGGTTGCTGCCTGAATAAACGAATAGTCGTAACCGATCTCAGCGGCTCCGGGATGCACCTCCTTATTCCAGTCCACATGCCCATCTCCTAGGCCGATGTGCCATTTACCGACAGAACCGGTAGTATATCCCGCCTGCTTCATAAGTTTAGGCAACGTTATTTTTTGAGTATCGATAATCAATGCGGCGTTACCCGGTAAGATTTTAGCATCCACATTGCTCCAGGGATATTTCCCGGTCATCACCGAATAGCGGCTGGGGGTAGATGTGGCCGCAGTACAAAATCCCTGCGTAAACCGAATACCTTCGTTGGCTATACGATCCATACCCGGAGTTTGAATCCGGTGTGCGCCATAACAACTTAAATCTCCGTATCCCAAGTCATCGGCGACAATCAGGATGATGTTGGGTTGTTTCTCTGTTTGTTCCTGGGCAGGCTGAGGTACGGCCAAGGCACTTACCGGCAAAGACACCCCTGCCACTAATCCCAATGTGCAGTTCAGTAATTTCATTCGTTCGTTTGTCATATCAATTTTGTTCATGAGTAATTTCCAATAAGGTCTGTCAGATCCGGATACAAAGATAGCCAACAATCTTATTCAGATACGAAAATAGTGAGATTAAATCGAAATGATATCCCTTAAAAAACGAGAGTGTGCCTCACGAGACACACCCTCTTCAATACCTCAGCGGCTATTTTATTTAGGGCTTCAGGTTTTTCATCCGGACATGTCTTAATATATTCTGGAGTTCAAAAACCAGACCCGGATGGAGAGAAGCTACATTCTTCTGTTCTGCCACATCGTCTACCACGTGATATAACTGCGGTGTACTCAGATTTCCGGTTTCTATCTTCGGTCCCCAGGTAATCATGGCCGGTCCGTCATTGGGTTCAATGTACTTCCAGTCCTTGGTGCGGACTGATAATGTATGATTGGAAGCCTGCTCTATCACCCAGGATCGGTCGGACTGGTTTTTGCCCAACCAAGTATCGAGGTAGTTAAAGCTATCGGGTGCCGCTCCCTTCGGCAGCCCGGCTCCTACCAATGAAGCCAAAGAGGCAAACCAGTCGATCTGCGAGACCAAAGCGTTGGAAACCTGTGATGAAGCAGCTCCCTTCGGCCATCTTACAATGGCAGGAATACGAGTTCCCCCTTCAAAAGCACTGTACTTATTACCACGCAACGGTCCTGCGGGACTATGACCGTTCAGCAATTCTTCCGCACGATCCTGATAGCCGTCATCGACAACCGGACCATTGTCACTGGACAGAATAATTAGCGTATTTTCTGACAGTCCCAGTTTATCAAGGGTTTCCATGATCTGGCCTACACTCCAGTCGAACTGCACGATGGCATCTCCACGCAATCCCATCGGGTTCTTTCCACGAAAACGGTCGTGCGGGAAACGGGGAACATGTACATCGTTTGTAGCAAAATACATAAAGAAAGGTTCGTCTTTATGCTCACGGATAAAGCCGATGGCATGTGAAGTGATTGAATCGGCAATATTTTCATCTTTCCACAAAGCCTTGCCGCCCCCTTTCATATATCCGATACGGCCGATACCATTGACGATGGCCATGTCGTGTCCATGGCTCGATTTCAGATTGAACAGCAATTCCGGGTGATCTTTTCCCAACGGTTCCCCCTCGATCGGCTTACGATAGCTGACTTCAATCGGAGCAGAAGGGTCATAATTGGCCACTTTACCATTTTCTATAAAGACACACGGAACACGATCGGCTGTTGCAGCCATTATATAAGAATAATCAAAACCTATATCTCCTAAAGCAGTCGGCAGAGGAGCATTCCAATCCTGTTCTCCATCCTTATCGCCCAACCCCAAATGCCATTTGCCGATGGCCGCCGTAGCGTAACCGGCATTCTTAAACATATCAGCCATCGTATAGCGTTCGGGACGGATAATCATCCCTGCATTGCCTGCTGCAATATCAGTGCCCGGACGACGCCAGGCATATTCTCCGGTAAGCATAGAGTAACGCGAAGGAGTACTGGTAGCAGCCGTAGCATGCGCATTGTTAAAGCGAATACCTTCAGCTGCCAAACGGTTTACATTCGGAGTCTGCACATTCTTTGCACCATAACACTCCAAGTCGCCATAACCGAGGTCGTCGGCATAGATAAACACGACATTAGGAAGTTGCCGATCATTGATTTTTTGCTTGGCTTTTCCTCCCTTCTGACCGGTAGCAGCCATCAGGCATGCTACCGGAGAGAGACAAGCCAATAATACATATTGTCTCATTTTTTAAACTATTAAATTAGTCACGTAAATTCGGGTTAATATTTTGCTCGGACTGAGGGATCGGCCATGTATAATCCGTCGGATTACGGAAAGCACGTTTGCCCACATACCAGCGGTAGTTTCCTGTCGGGTCAACCTCTTTGGTCGTAGTCGCATACTGAGTCGAACCCGGGTAAGGCGCACCCCAAATTTTCTGGGACAATACTTCGTGTGCAATTCCCCATCTCATGATATCCCAGTAACGGATACCTTCCATAGCCAACTCGATGCGGCGTTCGTGACGCACGATTTCACGAAGCTTCGCAGGAGTTACCTCGGTTACCGGAGGCATGTTCACACTTGCACGTCCTCTCACTGCATTGATAGTCTCGTCCAATATTCCTTGAGTGATCGTTTGATTATCTTCAACCAGGCATTCCAGATAGCCCAACAACACTTCGGCATAACGAATAACCGGAGTCAGTCCGTTTGCGCTCTGTACATCGTTTATAGGTGTCGATTCTTCAAAATATTTCCTCATCATAAAGCCAGTTCTGGAAGCCTCGCTCGTATAATCGAGCTTCTCCTTCTTGGCTGCACTGTAGTCAGGACTCATCTTATACTCTGTACCCATAAAGATGGCACCGTTATAGTAAATTGTATAATCCAGACGCGGATCGCGATCCTTTCCTAAATTAGACGGGTCATATCTCGGATCATCATAGCTGAAAGGAGTTCCATCCTTAAATTCATACGATTCGTATAAATCAGCAGCCGGATTGACCAGGCTCCATCCCCCGTCTTTAGCAGAAAGTGCATGCTGCAGACCGGTACCCAGATAGTTTTCCAAATACTGGATGTAGAAAATATTCTCCTTGTTCGAAGTTCCAGTAGAAGGATAAAACAGCTCCTGATAGTTGGCGTTTATCGCATTATCTCCCAATTCCATAATATCGTGGAAAGCCTTTGCTCCACTTTTCCAGTCTTTCTGCAACATGCAGGTACGTCCGAGAAAAGCAAAGCCGCCTGCTTACAAGCACGTCCGGCTTCTCCCGCCGGAATGGCGGAGAAACGGGTAAATCGGCCGCAGCTGCTGTAAATTCGGTTACACACCATTTCAGGATATCGGCCTGTGAGGTCTTTGTCACATTGTTGGCTTCTTCACCCGTCAGCACATTCTCTACCAAAGGAACATTTTTGAAATAGCTGGCAAGGTAAAAATACTGTGTCGCACGCAGGAAACGGGCTTCCGCAATCATCCGTGTTTTCTTTTCCGATTCCGAGCTATTCTGGATACCGACCAAGAAACGGTTACAATAACCGATCCGCTTATAAGACGTCTCCCAATACCTTTTAATAAAAGCATTGTCTGCAGTCAGGTTTCCACTCGAAATCTTAAAGAAAGGATTGTTCTCTCCCCGACGGTCAAAAGCGTTATCCGAAAGATGCTCCATCATAATCATTCCGTGATAGGACCACCAATCCGAAGGGTTATACTCTACGCCGTCTGTCAGGCTTCCTCTATACAGAGAAGTCAATGCCAATTCCGCATTCGATTCGCTATTCCAAAAAGTCTCTTCGGACAAGTCTGTCAGTGGATAGCGCTCTAAATCACAAGCTTGAAACAGTCCTGCCGCCAATGCCAATGCTACTATATATTTTAAACTCTTCATCTTACATCAAAATTTTAAGGTTAAACCAAATGTATAAGTTGACAGAATAGGATAATAACTACCGTCTGTATTAATTTCCGGATCCCAGCCTTTACGATATCCGCTGATGGAGAATGGATTATCAAGTGATATATAAAAACGAAGGTTGGAAGAACCGAACTTCTGAGTTATACGTTTGGGCAATGTATATCCTAACTGGATATTTCTCACTTTGAGATAAGAGGCATCCAAAATCCAGAAGTCAGAGCCCAGCGTATTGTTGCTACCTGCATTCGACATCACTTCGAGACGAGGATATTTAGGATATCGGTTCGACTGATTATTCGTCCAGGTTTCTTCTGCCTGCCATTTCTGAATATTGCCTTCCTGGAAGAAAGCATAACCGGCATAATTGGTCAACTGGCCTTTTACCTTGGCCACTCCCTGAAGCAATATATTGAAATCAAATCCCTTATACTCCGCACCCAGTCCTAAGCCAAACGTATACTGAGGTATCTTTGATCCTAAATAAGTTTTATCGGATTCGTCCACCTTTCCGTCACCGGAGATGTCCACATAGCGTAAATCACCGGCTTTGGAGTTAGGAGCAATCTTGCTCTGATCGTGCCATTCTTTTACTTCGTCATCGGTCAGGAATACGCCATCCGTCTTATAGCCATAAAACATATTCATCGGATAACCCAGGAACAGGTCGCTACCGTTACCTATCATTCCGCTTTTCTGTTCCACATCTCCTACACCCAGGCTGATCACCTTGTTTTTAATTATCGAGAAGTTTCCATTCACATGATAACTAAACTCACCAATCTTGTTCTGATGACCGATCTCAAACTCCCATCCTTTGTTCTCAAGGCTTCCTGTATTGACCTGCGAAAGTCCCAGACCAAAGATAGAAGAGTAACTTGCACTCGGTTTATAGAGAATATCTGTCGTTTTACGATAGAAGTAAGCAGCGTTGAATGTCAATTTATTGTTCCAGAAAGCTGTTTCAATACCGACATCGGTGGTACGGGTCTTTTCCCATTTCAGTGTAGGATCGACATAAGTGGTCACTGCGGCTCCTTGTGTATACACACCTCCGAATACATAGTTCATCGCCTTTCCAAGTGCGTAAGTGGACTGATAAGGATAGTTACCGATATTATTGTTACCCAGGATACCGTATGATGCTTTCAGTTTCAAGTTATCAATAAAACTCAGTGACTCTGCTTCTTTGAAGAACTGCTCTTCCGACAGACGCCATCCTACAGCAACAGATGGGAAGAAACCGAATTTATTATCTGTCGGGAAACGGGAAGAACCATCATAACGCATAGTAGTTTCAAACAGGTAGCGTTGGTCATAGTTATAGGTCAAACGTCCGAAGACAGACATAATAGCCCAATCGTAACCTCCGCCGGAGTTAGTCTGGCCATCGGCTCCTCCTGCATTCAGATAAGGAACTTCATCCGAAGGAAAGTTCAAGCGGCTTCCCCCTACAGTTCTCTGTGATTCGTCTTCCCAAGTATAACCGACCAACACAGACAAATCATTTTTGCTGAACTTCACGTTATAGTCGGCCAATGCCTGGAATGTCTTATAGACCGTTTTGTACATGGTATCCGATAGAGAAGAAGGTCCCAGCTTCTTGCCGCCCGTAATCTCCATTGCCGAACGATAGTGACGAATCTGCTGACCGGTATAGTTATATCCTCCGATAGCTTTCAGCGTTAAGCCTTTCACAGGTGTGAATGCCAACTCGACATTAGAACGGAACTTATCGAAGTTTTCATCATAAAAAGAGCCGCTGTCCAGCCATGCCAATGGTGTTCCGAGTACCTTCGGTCCTAAGCCGTAAGATCCGTCTTCCAATTTAGTTGCCCATAATCCGGGAAAACGAAGTGCATTACTTGAGAAAGCTTTAAATCCGGCAGAGTCCATTCCACCTGGAGTAGAAGGTTCGCTCCGTTTAGAAACGACTCCACCCAAACGGGTAGTCAGTGTCAGGTTTTTAGCCAACTCTGTAGTCAGATTCACTCTGCCGTTGTAACGGTCGTAGTGATTGTGTTCCATCAGACCATTCTGTTTTACATAGCCGAAAGAAACCATATACTGTGTCTTATCATTTCCTCCGTTCACGGTCAGTTCATGACCGGTTTGCAGTCCTTTGTTGCCCAGAAGTTTATCCAGATAATGTTCATTAGGATAATTATACGGATCTGATCCATCCTTATACTTCTGAATCTCCTCCGCCGAATAGACTTCCTTACCCATAGCCTTATTATATAATTCCGCATATTCCCAGGAATCGCACATTTCCGGTAGTTCGGTAGCTTGATTGAAGCCTACATATCCGTTATAACTTACGGTAACTTTACCTTTCTGGCCACCTTTTGTTTTTACCAGTACAACCCCATTCGCAGCACGCGAACCATAAATGGCGGCCGACGAGGCATCTTTCAATATAGAGATACTTTCAATATCTGCCGGGTTCAAATCATTCAGACTGCCGGGAAGTCCATCGACCAGTACCAAAGGATCGGGAGTCGCTCCGAAAGAGCCTACACCACGTACCCGAATCGTACCCTGGTCTTGTCCCGGATTACCGCTCGACTGTGTGATCGTCACTCCGGAGAGTTGTCCGGTCAGCATATTCGAAACACTGGGTGCAGTTCTGGATTCAAGTTTTTTGCTATCCACAGCAGCAATTGAACCAATCACGTTCACCTTCTTCTGTGAACCGTAACCTACCACAACAACTTCTTCCAAAGCCTGGGCATCTTCTTTCATTGTCACATTCAATGGTTTTCCTGCAATGACCTTCAGTTCCTGAGGCTGGTATCCGATGTAGGAAATCTCGATCACTGCCTTATCTGAACTGACCGATAGAGAGAAATCACCCTGCAAATTGGTAACCGTACCATTGGTGGTCCCTTTCTCAACGATACTGGCACCAATCACCGGTTCTCCGTTGACATCGACTACTTTTCCCGAGATTTTCACCGCTTGTTGTTGCTTCGATGTCATTTCAGTAGACAAAATAATCTTTTTGTCCAAAACGGAGTATTTCACGTCAGTCCCTTCAAAGATTTTGTCCAGTACTTTAAATATATTACTTTTATCAACCGAAACAGAAACAACTCTTTTCAGATTGACATGTTTGTTATTAAAGAAAAAGCCAAAGCCCGATTGCTTTTCTATTTCTTTCAGAACTTTCTCTACAGTTTGATTCTGTGCATCAATACTGATTTCCACCTTTTGTGCGAAGCTGTCTGTCGCATGCACAAAACTCATAGAGCAAATTAGGAATAGGATGAATAGTCGCATAGTTCTTGGAATTTTTTTCGAGGTCAGCCAAAGCGAAGACTTTACCACCCGTAACAATTGGATGCTAAAATAATTTTGCATAATTTTGTATTGACTTAAAGTTAAAAAATAGTTTATCTCAGCTTGTCGCCAAACAAGCTCACAAGGTTTACTCTTTTACGTATGGATTAGATACGCCAATATCTTTCCATACGTTTTTGGCATTTTAAGGAGGTTTGTCTTTCATAAGCATTTCATTTTAAAGGTTAATCAATAAACTTCTATTATACTTCGTTCATCCCGAATATCAGGACTTTCCAAATATCTCCACTGTATCTTGGACGAGATTTTAAAATACTCCAGAATACGTTCCAACCGCTGTTCAGTAAATGTGCCTGTAAAGGCATTAGTCTTCAAACGGGCATTCTTTAGTTTAAATGTTACATTAAAGCGCTTCTCGAGCATCCTCAGTGCTACATCCAACGGAGTGTTATTAAATATAATCTTACCATCTTTCCAGGCGGTTTCGGACAGGCAGGATGTTGCGTACAACTGTACATCACCATTGGTCGAACTGTAGACCAACCTTTGTCCGGGCTTCATAACCACTTTCTTGGCTAGATAGTCTTTATCACTAAAATGAAAGCAGACCTGCCCTTCCACCAATGTTGTCGAAACATCCGGCTCGTCTTCATAAGCCTCCACATTGAAGTGTGTACCCAGCACTTCTATCTGCGATGAATGCGGGGCGGAAACTACAAACTTCTTTTTCAAATCCTTCGCTACCGCAAAATAAGCTTCTCCCTTTAATTCGACATTTCGTATATCGCCTTCAAAAACAGAAGGATAACGTAAAGAAGACTCCGAATTGAGATAGACAACCGTACTATCGGGCAATACCACCGAGGTTGTCATCCCCGGATTGGTTTTTATTTCCATCATCTGGCACACAGCAGATTTCCCATTGTGCATATATTGCACCAGAAAAGCAACGGACAACGGGATAAATAAGATAGCAGCGACACGCTGCATCCACTCCCACCAAGTTGTTTTCCTGACGATCATTCTGCTACTGACCTTTTTCAGAGCTTTTTCCGTATCCACCTTACGCATTACGTTGACCGTATCTACAGCTATATAAAGAGTGTTGATTTGATCCACTATCTTTCGGTTATCTTCCGATTCTTCCATCCAGCTTTCCACCTGCCGGCATTCTTCTTCCGTAGCCAGTCCTTCACAATATCGAGGCAGTAAATGGTCTATATCTTCGTAGTTCATATTTGTAATTCAACCCTTTTATTAATAAGACAGGTGGAAAAATAAGATTCCTAAACTTAAATCCATTTTTTTTATAGAAATCTTTGTTTTAATAAGAAAAGACTATCTTTGTATATAAATTAAATTTCTAAATCTATGAAGCCGAATCGGACAAAAGAAGACATTTTACTGCTTTCCCAACTTCAGCAAGGAGATAAAAAAGCCTTCAATACTTTGTTCAGAAGGTATTATCCGATATTATGCGCTTATGCCCACCGTTTTGTAGACTTGGAAGATGCGGAAGAAATAGTTCAGGATGTAATGTTGTGGTTATGGGAGAATCGAGAAATCTTATTGATAGAATCATCCCTTAGTCAATACCTGTTGAAAATGATATATCACCGTTCATTAAACCGCATCGCACAAAAGGAGGTAAAGTATCGTGCCGATACATTATTTTATGAGAAAAGCCAGGCAATGATTTATGACGTGGATTTCTATCAGATTGAGGAGTTGACCAAACGGATTCACACCGCGATAGCGGAGTTACCGGAATCTTACCGGGAAGCGTTTATCATGCACCGGTTCAGAGATATGAGCTACAAAGAAATCGCACAAACTCTTAACACCTCTACCAAAACAGTAGATTACCGCATACAACAGGCACTAAAATTATTACGTAAAGAACTCAAAGAGTTCCTGTCGTTCGCCTTGATATTTCTGGCAGCGTAATATGCAGGGAAGTATGTGGAGAATAAATATAAGCAGTGGGGAGGGACCAAAAAAGAGAAGATACATTAAAAAAACGTCTTCACCACAGAATAACATAGAGTGCCACAGAGTGAGCTTAATCTATTGATAACTAATAATATCTATCTATGTAATCTGCGGTGAAGACGACTTTTGATGTATCCCCTCTATAATATATACCGGACTTACTCTATCGTAATGTCGAACTGATCATAAGAATCTGTTCTCCACGATTTATCACAAGTAAGAGGAGAAAGTGCAAAGAGAGGAGAGAATGTTTTGATTTTAATCGTTTTTCCATCAGGCATGAATTCCATAATCCTCAACCATCCGTCTCCACCGTTACCGAACCATTGCTTATCGGCAGTCTGCGCATTAAACATCATCTGAGGAACATTCTTGCCTGAAGCATTTTTATCAATCCGGAAACTGACATTATCCTTATAATCGGCAATCTCACATTCGTGACCGCAAATCACCATACAAATATTCTTTGCCGGATAGACCAACTTATCCCAAATAGCTTTTCCATAATTGGCAGGAGTCACTTTGTAGTTCTCGCTTTCAATAACTTTTCCTGTCCATGCCAGATATGAATGTGTCAGCAATATCACTTTATGGTCTTTATAGCGGGGAGCATCGACCACTTTCTTAGCCCACGCCAAAGCCTCATCACGTGGAGCAAATTCCAGAGAAACAACCAGAATTTTGCCCCAGGTATCGGTTATAAATTCATAGGCAGCATTTTCCAGTGTCGGTATACCCTGATAATTGTTGCCTACGGCAACCAAACTCTTGCGCCAACAGGAGTTTCTCTCCGCAGGAAAGTAATCAGGGAAATGACACAAACGATTTTCCGCTTTCTGATATCCATAATCATGATTACCGGTACAAATCACATAAGGCAATTTTCCATCCAGTCGCTCAAACGCACGCGAAGCAGCACGCCATTGCTCCTCACTTGTCTGGTTGCCGTTCACTCCATCCGGAATGCGAATTTCATTTTGCTCCACCAAATCACCGGTACAAAGCACACCTTTTATATTCAGAGATTCAATGCTATTGGCTACCCATGCTGTCTGTAACTCAAAAAGTGGCTGATTGGCATCGAACTTTGTATAACTCTGCGGATCGGGTAAAAGAATCATTGAAAAAGACTTTTCATCGGTCAACTTTGCGCGGACCGGATAGACTTGCGCAGAAACAAACAGCGTCTGCACACAAAGAATGAAAGCTAATAAGTAGTTTTTCCTGTTCATAAGTATTACATTTAAATATCTCAAATAAAAATTAAGTAGCAAAGATATAAATACTTGCCGGCAATAGCCCCTGTATTCTCCGAATTATTTCAGGGAAAAAGTAGCCATTACGGCTTTATGGTCTGTCGGCCATACGCCTAGCGGAGTTATAAACGAATCTTTACCACTCTCCTCCACACGTTCACTACGGACGATCGATTTTGAAGGACCTACCACCGATACATCTTTTAATTTCAATTTCCTGTCCGGCATGAAATAAATAAAGTCGATACGATCCCGTTCGTCAGCATCGGGTGCCCACGACAGTTTCTGCACCGGCACTCCTTCATTATCAGACGGGAATGTAAAGCCCGGATGTGTAACCGGATTAGGGTATTTCGTCCGGTAAGCATCTTTAAATCCGGCATTTTCAAGTAATACGGAGCAATCCCACCGAACTACCGTCCCATTATGATCCCACAAATTCTTTGTATTTTCTTTCCAATCCAGATGTGAAGGTTCGTTGAAATCACCTCCCAGCAAAATAATATTTCCTTTTTCCTTTCGGGCATCTTCTATGACATGGCAAATAGCTTCATCACGCATAGATTCATTATTAGCCTTCTCAATGGCTACCGCATCCAGCACCGGAGCATCCAGTTTTTTCCAGGTAACCCCGCTATAGCCTCTCGGCAAATAACAAGCATAATGCGTATAATCCAGATGGGCAGAATAAACAACCACATCTCTTCCGTTAATACGAATACGGGCTTTCAGCACCGAACCGGCATCATCTTCCAAAGGGCAATTAGGGGCTTGTTCTTCAATTTTATATTTTGATAAAATACCTACATCCAACTTACTGTTTTCACCATAATACTTCTTTCCACGCTCTTCCAAAGCCTGCAATATACGCGAAATGAATTGTTTCCCATGATAATTTCTCACCTCACTGAACAACACAATATCCGGTTCCAGGCGGGCCACTTCATCCGCTATGGCTTCAAAGCCCCCTTTCACCATGGTGCCCTCCTGCCAGATATTCATTTGGAGCACTTTGAGTTCGCTCCCTTTGCCATAGGCCATTACGGCAAACAGCCATAAAGTTATATTTAATAAACTATATCTTAACATATCAATATATTCTAATCAACAGAGGTGAGAACAGGGAGCGTTTCTCTCCATTCTGCACTCACCTCTCCTATTTTTATTTTATTGCAAAATCCACATCAGTTTATTTACATCGTCCACTCCTCCGAACTGACGTTCAAGAGCCTCGTTCTGATGTTCCAGGTTATAATCGGACTCTGATTTGGGATACATCCAGCGCATCGGCAACCTGTCATTCATCGTATTACGGTTGGTTGCAGGATTAATCGGCAACACCGGATAACCTGTACGTCGATAATCATAATAAACATCATACGGATGCTGCATGAACGAAGCCAGATAACGTTGCGTCAATATCTTCTCAATATCCGCTTCTTTCTCACCACTCAATTGGATAGCGGGTGTTTCAAGGAAAGCTGCAATCGCTTCCTCTGTAATCGGATGTCCATGATGATATACCTCTTCATCCGGAGTATTGGAAGCTATAAACTCCATATGGGCTCTGATCGCCTTTTTATAGTAAGCAGACGCATCTCCCGAAATCCATCCCCGCACGGCTGCTTCGGCCAGAATAAAATTCTGCTCGGCATATCCTAATCGAACGACCGGTTCTCCGGAAGGATAATCGGTATAACGTGCATTAAATCCGGAGTATTGTTCAGTTGCATAAGCTTTTTCTATCTGCTCGAAAGGCAGTGAAGGGTCTGTACCGATATAAGCATCCCAACTGTCGGCTGTCACCCCTTCATTAAGTTTGGCCTTTGCCGGCTTTGCATAATAGAACATGCGAATATCTCCTGTCGCCTTGAATTTATCAATCAGCATGGTAGACAGCATGGCATAACCCGCATGCTTGGTATTCGTGTTATGGAAAGGATACACTGTATTCGCTTTATCCGCATATTTCATCTGCAGATTATCTTCATTCGATTCCATCAGGCTGCCCGATGCTACGATCCGTGCAAAACGTTCCTTCACCTTCAGGTCGGCATCGCTCTCTTTCTTCGAGAGGTGCATCAGCACTTTCAGTTGAAAAGCCGTAGTCGCTTTCTTCCACTTGCTGATACTTCCTCCCAGGATCGGATCGCCATCAAAATCTTTAGCTGTCGAAAACAGTTCATAAGCTGTTTCCAGATCGCTCAGAATAAAGTTCATCACTTCCTTCTGGGTATTGTACTTAGGACGTACCAATCCTAATTCGCCTTGCAAAGCTTCTTCATAAGGAAGATCTCCCATCTCCATCGACATATAAAATATCTTATAGGCCTTGATGAAATGTGCCAGTCCGTCGTATGCATTTACGTTATCGTCCGAAACGGATTCGACCATCTTCTGGGCATTGATCAGGGTAGTATACCCGCCAAAACCGGAACGCCCGAAGACATTATACTGGTAATCTTCCATACTTTCACCCCATGCCATCTGCTTGGCAAGCAATTCGTCGTATATAAAGGATTTACTGGCACTGGAAGAGGTAATGTCCAGCAGTAATCCGGTTGCCAGCAATGAAGAGGTCACCTTAGTGGTTGCATCGGGATCTGTATTGATTTCATCGAACTTATCACAAGACGCCAACAAAGCGGTTGCCAGCAACAGCGATATGTATTTATTAATTCGTTTCATATTATTCTATCTTTTAAAAATCCAATTTTACATTAAAACCTAAATAACGGGTGGAAGGAGAGCTCAGGTTATCCGAGTCACTGTCGGGATCGGTAAAACGGAACTCTTTGGTCCAGACAAACAGGTTTTGTCCGACAAAAGCCAGTGTCAGCCCTTTCATATGAAGCTTGTCACAAACCGATTTAGGCATTTGATAGCTCAGTGAGAGGTCACGCAATTTAAAGAAAGTTTCATCAAATACATTCTGACGGGTGACGGTGCCTATATATGGATTGGTACTCTTCATATACGATTCGTAGGATACCTGTACATCATTCGGAGCAAACACACGGTTGTCATGGATGATTTTTCCATTCGAGTCATAATCTACACTTCCCGAAACTACTTTTACTCCACTGCCCACAAAGTTGGTCTTCTTGTTCACTACCTCGTCATACCGCCACTGGTTGTCCGAGTCGATATGTGCTCCCGAATTCCACATGGCCTGATTGGTCTTCGAATGTGCCATACCTCCTACTCGTCCGTCAAGTGTAAAAGAAAGAGTAAAGTTCTTATAGGTTACCGTATTGGTCCAGCCCCATATCCAATCGGGATATTCATAGCCGATAACCGACTGGTAGTCGCTCTGTTTGGGATAACCATTATAATTAACTAAATTTCCCTGTGAATCACGCTCCCAATCGTAAATACCGTACCAGTCCCAACGTTTCCCGACGGCTACCCAAGGTTTTTGTGTAGAATACACCGGGTCTATTTTGGTATAATACCAACGGTCACGCGACCAGTTGAAGGACGACTCCCATTTCAGGTCTCTCGTCCTGATAATATCGCCCGATAAAGTCAACTCTACTCCCCGTCCCACATATTCTTCATCGATATTGATCAATGTAGACGTAAATCCGGAAGAGTTACTGATACCTGCACTGCGGGTCAAGTTGTAATAGAGTTTATTATAATATGTAAAATCCAGTTTCAGGCGATTCTTAAACATGTGAATTGCCGTACCGATTTCATAAGAACGCGTGGCCGAGGGTTTCACCGCTACACCACGGATAGATGTCGGATAATATGCCTCTCACCGTTCCACAAATCGGTAGAAACACTGTAAGTATTGTTGGTATCGTATACTCCCAAGTCACTCTTGGTCTGCGTCCATGCCCCCCTCACTTTCCAGAAGTCAATCACTTCGGGCATTGGGATGAACTGTGAAAGAACCACACTACCGGCTACAGAAGGATAGAAATAAGAACGTGTCTCCGACGGCAATGAAGAAGACCAGTCATTACGTCCTGTCACATCCAGAAACAGTGTACTTTTCCAGGAAACAGAGGCTTTGGCATATACACTGGTCACCAGTTTTTTGGTAATACCGCTGGTTGTCTTCACCGGATCAATCGATGACTTCAATGAATAATACCCCGGAATTTTCAACCCATTCTGCGTTTCGCCCAGGATATTGTCACTCTTCCAATAATAAACGTTTCCACCAATAAAACCATCGACATTAAAATCACCGAATTTGTGATCGGCAGACAAGATCAGGTCATTGTTTAAGCTGTATCCTCCTAAACGTTGCAGCCCGTAATAACCTTGTTTATGCCAGCCACCTACGGCACTGACGGCATTCCGCCACTCTTTCTTCTGCGAGTATGAATCCAGACCCGAACGCAGTGACAGGTTCAACCAGGGAGTAAAATCATAGTTGGCAGAAAGATATCCGTTAATCAAATCGTAATCACTCGAACGGACAATTTCATTTGCTATGAAATAAGGGTTGTCATACCACTTGGTATCCATCCAGTTCTGCTGTTCGTCCTGCTTGATCCAGTAGTTCTTATAGTCGCGTATATCATATTCGGCACCCGACCACACCAACAGGTTATAAAGGAATCCGCTACCACCGTATCCGGCTCCCATGTCATTGGGATAAAAGCGCTTATTATAAGTCAATCCTCCGTCAAAAGAGAATTTCTTCCACTTCATATCACCCGACACCGAATAAGTGATCTTATTCAGTTTCTGGTTCGGATACTGTCCTTTATTATACACATGGGTCAATGAAGTGCGTACACTTCCATATTTACCTTTCTGAGAGACACTTACATTGTTGTTTGTCACCATACTCAACTCCTGGAAGTTCTTCAGATTGTTTTTGCCTTTCGATACCAAAGGCATGTCTACCCATTCGTGCGTATACGGATCATACTGCAATGCCGTACGCCCGATGTCCAGCTTATCTCCCCATACATATCCTCCGGTAGAATAGGTACCCTGTGATCCGGAACTGTATGACGTTTGCACTTCCGGCTTTCTCAGATATCCGGCCGCAAACATCGTACTGCTATTCACAGTCACATTCAGTCCCTCTTCTTTTCCTTTTTTGGTAGTAATCATCACCGCACCGGCTCCTCCACGTGCACCATACAGGGCCGAAGCCGTAGCTCCTTTCAAGACATCGACCGACTCGATATCATCAGCAGCTATATCATTTAATCCTACGTTACCATAAGGCACTCCGTCGATAACCAGCAAAGGAGCAGATGCACGCAACGAAAGTGAAGGTGAAGTATTGAACTCCGTACTGTTTTTTACATTCAATCCGGCAATCTTACCGGTCAGCGATGTAGCTACATTCACGGTCTTGACAGCAGCCAGTTTGTCACCGTCTACCTTTTGCACGGCATAGCCCAGAGCTTTTTCCTCGCGCTTGATACCCAAGGCCGTCACCACAACTTCGTCGAGTTGTTTCGTATTTTCGGCCAACTGGACAGTAAGTGAGGTATTATTACCTACCGGAACTTCTTTAGTGATATATCCGATATATGAAATGATAATCGTACTCTTAGTTCCTACAGAAAGGCTGAAATTACCGTTGATGTCGGTAATCGTTCCGTTTCCGGTTTCTTTCTCCTTAATATTGGCTCCGATAACGGGCGACCCGGTTTCATCAGTCACCAGCCCCTTTATCTTTTTAGTGGTCTGCTGTTGTGCAGCGGTTGTTTCCAAAATCTGTTTTGGAGACAGGATTATGCTGTTCTCCAATATCTTATACCCGATATTCGTTCCGGCAAACAATTGGTTCAGAACCTGACTGATCTCTTTCTGGTTACTTTTGATTGTCACATTCCGGGAGATATCCACTTGCTTGTTGTTATAGAAGAAGTGAAACTCCGACTGCTTTTCTATTTCATCCAGCACTTTCTGAAGACTACTGTTGTTGACATTTAAAGTCACACGTACTGACTGGCTATAACCTTTAGCCGCAAATGCCATGCTGGCAAAGACAAACAACATTATTGCTGATAGTTTCATACACAAAGGTATTTTTTTCAAGAGCGAAAATGTATTCTGCCTCCCGAAAAATTGGAAGTTTAAGTAAATTGTCATAGATTTGTAGTGATTTTGATTTAAAAAATTCTATTTGCCGCACAGTTTGTCGCCAAACAAACTGACGGTGGACTTTCATACAGGTAGATACGCCAATATCTTCCTGTATGTTTTTTTGTTTTAGGGAGAGCGTGCTGTCATAGTAGTAATAAAAAGGATTTTAAAGTTTCATACTCAAACGGTTAATATAATTCTATCTTTGTTTTTTCCTGTATTGCCTTGTGTGTGGCATCATACTCCAGATCAAGGTATTTATACTGTATTCCGGATGCATATCTGAAGTGTTCAAGGATCAACGGCAAATACTGCCTGCTGAACACACCGGTGAAAGAATTGGCATATAGTGTGGAATCTTTCACGATAAACTCTACATTAAACCTCTTGCTGAGTATCTTCAGCGTTTCGGCCAATGATGTGTTTTTAAGCACTACCTGACCGTTCTTCCAGGCTGTATAGATCTCCACATACGATTTTTCGGCCCGTGCCTCGTGTGTCGCCGTATTATATACAAATTCTTCATCGGGCTTCATGACGAATGTTTCTTTTGTATCGCCTTTCCCCAAAAATGACAACCTGACCGATCCCGATACCAACGTTGTCCTGACTACACTATCCGTCCGGTATGCTTCCATATTGAACTCCGTACCCAATACTTCGGTCTGTATATTGAAAGGAGTATTGACCACAAACCGTTTACTCCTGTCTTTACGGACAGAGAAGTAAGCCTCCCCGTCAAGTTCCACCGTACGCGTATCCCCTGTAAACTTAACAGGATGTTTCAGTGAAGATCCGGAGTTAAGCCAGACTTTGGTACCGTCCGGTAAATTTGCCTCAGCCACCATACCGGGATTGGTCCGTATCTCCACATATTCTTGCGGCGGATTTTTCAGAATTAAATAAAGGGTGGTGGCAAGCAGCGGTAACGCCATACAAGCAGCAATACGCTGCCCCCAAACCATCCAGGAGATTCTATGTCGATGTTTGTGTATTCTGCCCTTCACCTGCTGTAAGGCTGCGGAAGCATCCACCCGATTCATATAGTCCAGTGTGTCTGCCGCGCGGTAGAGCCGGAAAATATCTCGTGCCATCTTCTCGTTATCTTCCGAAGCCGCTATCCATTCCTCCACCTCTTTCCGGCGATCGGCTGGGAGCTCCCCCGCAAAATAATTTAAAAGAACCGACTCATTAATGTAACAGGATTCATCCATAATTCGTGCTTTTATAGATAAGACGAACCAAAATAGAAATCTCCTAACCAAAAAACGTATTTTTTTTGAAAATAATATTATTTTTGCCCAAAACGAAGGTCTACATGTATAACGACACCTCGCGCACAGTAAGCGATGAAACTCTGTTCTTCCAGGTTCAGCAGGGAAACGAAGGCGCATTCGAAGCATTGTTTCTCAGGCATTACCCGGCTCTTTGTGCCTATGCCCGGCTCTTTGTCGAACCGGATGACGGCCAGGAGATCGTATCGGACGTCATGGTCTGGCTTTGGGAAAATAAAGAAATGCAGGCATTCGAGAGTTCCTTAAAAAGTTATTTGTTCAAGGCTGTTAAAAACCGCTGCCTGACTCTCATCAACCGGAACGAAGTGAAACAACGGATCGAAAAAATGATATTCGATAATCTCCAATCGCAGTATGATGATCCCGACTTCTACGCTATACAGGAGTTAACCGAAAAAATAGAAGAAGCTCTGGCACGACTTCCCGAGAATGTACGCGAAGCATTCGAACTCAACCGCTTTCAGAATCTGACATACAATGAAATAGCCGAACGACTGGGAGTGTCTCCCAAAACAATCGATTACCGGATTCAACAGGCCTTAAAACAGTTGCGCATCGACCTGAAGGAGTATCTCCCCTTATTACTTCCTTTCCTCTTGCATTGAAAGGACGAAACAGTTCTTAGTTTCGTTGCAGGTCTCCTTATCTTTACGTACATTTGGCAGTAGCATACGATATCTGACACCCGGGTGTCGGATAGTCTGACATGGGGGTGTCACACACTGCGACACCCCCATGTCAGCACTCCTAAAGTCTATGCTTCCCGTACAGAGAGTACAGAGAAAACGATAACTAACCTTAAAGATAAAAGTATATGCCTATAAACTATGTAGTCAGGAAGAAAAAAGATCAGAGCGGTAATGAAGTTAAAGAGCTCTACTATGCCGTGCCCAGTGCCATTCAGAACAAAGGAGTCAGTGAAAAACAATTAGCGGAGGACCTGCACGACAACAGTTCACTCTCGGCAGGCGACGTACTGTCTGTACTCGAACAACTCCCGAAAGCCATCGCACGACATATGAAAGAAGGAAGAACCGTCACTATCCGCGGATTGGGAACTTTCTTCCCGGCCTTAAGCAGCGAGGGCTGCGAAACTCCCGAAGAATGTACGCCCAACAAAGTCAGATTGACACGCATTTGCTTCCGGGCCGATACTGCGTTCACCTACGACGTGAAACATTGCGAATTCGAAAGCATGCAACTGCGATTTACAAAGAGGCCGAAGCCCGGTAAGGAAGAGTGAACCAAAAGACAGAACCTTTTCCGGACTCGGACTGAACCCCGATCTCGCCCCCCAACTTCTCAATAATCATTTTACAGATAGACAGTCCCAATCCGGTGCCTTGTATAAAAGTGTTGTATTTGACAAAGCGCTCAAAAACATGTTCGCATTGCTCGGCGGACATACCACAACCGGTATCGGATACATAGAAGTATAACGTATGGGCATCTTGCAGCCGATACCCGATCTGAATCTCTCCCTGCGAAGTGAACTTTATGGCATTGACAACCAAATTGGTAAGAACCTGTATCAAGCGGTTCTTATCAGTATGGAAAACACATTGGGGTAAACGTTCGGCAAACGAGAGGGAGACTTCATCTGTCCTGATACGCAAACGGGCTACCTGTTCGACTTCCGACATCAACTGATTGGCATCCACCTGAGTCACATGAAAGTCATACATTCCGGATTCTATCTTCGACATATCCAGAATATCGTTAATCAGTTGAAGCAAAAGTTCGGTATTGGTTTCGATAATACCGGCATACTCCAGCATTTCTTCTTTATCTTCTACCATGGAAAGCAGATTCGAGAAACCAGAGGTACGTATCTCATAATGACTCATATTAGCCAGAAAGGCCGACTTAAGCTGATTGGCTTCCTCGGCTTTCAGCTGCGCTTCTTTCATTCGCTGATGGGCTCTTTTAAGAATATGAATATAATAGCCTACGGCACTGACCACCACCAGCAGCAAGACAACAGTCATCAGAATCTCCTTCTTATACTGCTCGAAGAAGCTGACAGGCAGATTGATGTACACAGCCTCTTTCGGATAAAGGGAAACCGGTATGTCATACGACTGCAAAGCCGGATAACAGAGGTAAGCAGCAGGTTTTCCTCCGAGAGCGGGAGGAATGTCTCGCGGAAACTCACCTTCCAGGACCCGATGAATCAGCTGTAACAATGAATCGCCGAAGGACTCCACTGAAACATAATATCCTCCGGCGAAAGTATTGTTGGACAGATCCTCGGGAGCCAACAAAAACAGAGGGGAATGTACGAAGCGGGTAATAATCTCCTGAATATGATCGAACAGATAATTGTTATCATCCTGGTTATGAGTCTCGAACCAGGAATAATAAATGAGTCCCGTGGTTTTATCATAACTCTTCAAGGTATCGAGTAACATCTCGGTAGAAATATTCCTGGTGGACAACTGTTCAAAGGCCAACTCCGGAAAAGATCCGGTCATTGCCTGCTCTACATCTCCGCGAACTGCCTCACTGATGTATCTGTCGTCTGAGATGAAAGCCAGACGCTTCATATCCGGCATCAGCTGCCGCATCAGTCCGATGGTTTCTTTCACATAATATACTTGCCCCAGAGTAGTCACGTTATATCCTTTCCGCCATTCATAAGCGGGAACAGTATTCGATTCGGTCAGCTCTTCGTGTGAAAGCAAGATGTCGAGTGTAGCCGGCAGACGGTCGCGGGCGTTGGTAATGATGACCGGTACATCTTTCCAGACATCATCAAAAAGTTCACGGCAAACAATCCATCCCGGATCGCCGATAAAGACGATCAGTCGGGGAGGCACATCGTATTTCCGCCGTAACTGCTCTACTACGGCTGCTGCTTCTTTACGGTTACACAAAGCGGGCACCGAAAGGGACTCGGCCTTTACGGAGATATTCTTCTTTTGCAGGGCTTGGTGCGTATACCAGAACACATCCTTTGCCCATGGAAGGTTGAAATTGATAGAATTTAGAAACAATACGTCTTCCCTTGTTTTATCTGTATGGGCAGATAGCCGGGAATGAACAGCTCCCAACAATATAAGAAGGAGGCAAAGGCATCTGAATGGTGTCTGTTTCATTTGTATGTTCGTTTCTTTTGAGCGGAAACAAAGGTATGACTATTTCTCCGTATACAAAAAAAGGTACTCTGTTATTTTTAGAGTACCTTTCTGTTTTTATCTTCGTAAGAAGTGGATCTTATACATTTTTCAGGGAAGCAATACTTTCCTTGAGCGACTGGATGATGCTTTCGGCATCCGCCTGTTTCTTGCGCTCCATCTCGATAACGGCTGCCGGAGCGTTATTTACAAACTTTTCATTGCTCAATTTCTTTAAAACTCCCTGCAAGAAACCTTCTTTGTGTTTCAGCTCGGCTTCCATGCGTGCTATCTCGGCATCGACATCGATCATATTGCCCAGGGGCACCGCAAATTCAGTGGTTCCTATCATGAACGAAGAAGCTCCGTCGGCCTTTGCGTCCACTACCTCGATGGCAGACAGATTACACATTTTACGAATGACAGGATTCATCTTTTCTACCGGATTGGCTCCGACTACCTGCAATTCAAGCGGTTCTTTCAATGCGATATTCTTCTGCAAACGAATGGTACGTACACTGCTGATGATTTCTTTGGCTGTTTCGAACTGCTGGAGAAATTCTTCGTTTACCTCTCCCGGTTCTCCCAAAGGCTGTACCATCAGGCTTGCACCCGGTTCACGCTCGCGCAACTGCTGCCACAACTCTTCCGTAATAAACGGCATGAAAGGATGGAGCATAGCCAGCAGACGTTCGAAAGCACTTAACGTCATCGAGTAAATGAATCCGTTAACGGGCTGTCCGTAAGCCGGCTTCACAATCTCGAGCAACCATGAAGAGAATTCGTCCCAGAACAGTTTATAAATCAGCATCAATGCTTCGCTCAGACGATATTTGCTAAACAAATCGGCAACTTCGACAGCAGCGGCATCCAGTCTCTGGTCAAACCACTGTACAGCCAAGTGAGCATCTGCCGGAATATCGATTGTTCCCATTCCGTTCTCCCAGCCTTTCACCAATCGGAAAGCATTCCATATCTTATTGCAGAAATTTCGTCCCTGCTCGCAAAGCGCGTCATCAAAGAGAATGTCATTCCCGGCAGGAGCCGAGAGCATCATGCCCATACGTACACCATCTGCTCCGTACTTTTCAATCAATTCCAACGGATCGGGCGAGTTACCGAGTGACTTAGACATTTTACGTCCCAGTTTATCGCGAACGATACCCGTGAAATATACATTCTTGAACGGCATTTTTCCTTCATATTCGTAACCGGCCATAATCATACGGGCTACCCAGAAGAAGATGATATCCGGTCCGGTCACCAGATCGCTTGTCGGATAGTAATAATTGATTTCTTCATTACCCGGATTATTGATGCCGTCGAACAGAGAGATAGGCCATAACCAGGAAGAGAACCAAGTGTCCAGGCAGTCTTCATCCTGACGAAGATCGGTCATCTTCAAGTTAGGATTGCCAGTCTTTTCCCGAGCCAGCTTCAAGGCTTCCTCATCCGTCACAGCTACCACATATCCGCCTTCGGGCAGGAAATATGCCGGTATGCGGTGTCCCCACCACAATTGACGGCTGATACACCAATCCTTGATATTCTCCATCCAATGACGGTAGGTATTCTTATACTTGGCAGGATAGAATTTAATATCATCCTTCATCACCGGTTCAAGAGCGATCTGGGCCAGATGTTCCATCTTGAGGAACCATTGCATAGACAACTTCGGTTCGATGACCACGTTGGTACGCTCTGAATAACCCACTTTGTTGGTGTAGGCCTCTGTCTTCTCAAGCAGCCCGGCTGCTTCAAGATCCTTCTCAATCTGCTTACGGACATCAAAACGATCCATACCGATATACATTCCGGCAGCTTCGCTGATCATACCGTTATCATTGAATATATCGATACTCGGCAAATTATATTTTTCGCCCAGCATATAGTCGTTTACGTCATGTGCCGGAGTCACTTTCAGGCAACCGGTACCAAATTCGATATCCACATAGTCATCTTCGATAACAGGAATCACACGGCCTACCAAGGGAACTATTACTTTCTTTCCTTTGAGATGCTGATTCTTCGGATCGTTCGGGTTGATACACATGGCCGTGTCACCCATAATCGTTTCCGGACGGGTAGTGGCAACCACTGCATATCCGTCTTCTCCTTCAATCTTGTATCTCAGGTAAAACAGCTTTCCGTGTTCTTCTTTATAAATCACCTCCTCGTCCGACAGGGCTGTCAGTGCTTTCGGATCCCAGTTAACCATACGTACTCCCCGGTAGATAAGTCCCTTATTATAGAGATCGACAAATACCTTCAGCACACTTTCACTGCGCTTTTCATCCATAGTAAAAGCCGTACGGTCCCAGTCACACGATGCACCTAACTTACGAAGCTGCTTCAGGATGATACCACCGTGTTCGTCTGTCCATGCCCAGGCATGCTTCAGAAACTCGTCACGGCTCAGATCGGTTTTCTTAATACCCTGTGCAGCCAACTTATTCACTACCTTGGCTTCGGTAGCAATAGAGGCATGATCGGTTCCCGGCACCCAGCAAGCATTCTTACCTTCCATACGTGCACGACGAACAAGAATATCCTGAATGGTATTATTAAGCATATGTCCCATGTGCAACACACCGGTGACGTTAGGGGGCGGAATGACGATGGTGTAAGGTTCACGTCCATCGGGTTTCGAACTGAATAATTTATGGTCCAGCCAATACTGATACCACTTCCCCTCCACGTCAGCAGGGTTGTACTTACTTGCTAATTCCATGTTATATCTATCTATTTTATTAGTTTATTGCGAAAGATTGGCGCAAAATTAATAAAAATAAGTAGAATATAGGGGCAGGAATATGTACTTTTGTTCCCCGAAAGGAAGAAGAAGCAATGAAAAACAGGAAACGAATCATACGGTACTCTGTTTTAGGGACTTTAATAGTCCTTGTCTGGCTCACTCAGATGCTCCCGGCATTGGGCGAAGGGTATGCCCGTACGGCCTATCCGGTCATTTCATATATCTTGTCCGGTTTTTCGAACATTATCCCCTTTGCATTGGGTGACTTATTTATAGCACTGAGCATTGGAGGAATGATCGCCTATCCGTTTTATGCACGAATCCGACTGAAATTAAGCTGGAAAAAAATACTGAGAAGGGATGTGGAATATTTGCTATGGATCTATGTTTGGTTCTATCTGGCATGGGGACTCAACTATTCACAAAAGAATTTTTATGAACGAACCGGAATTCCATATACTGCCTACACTCCCGAGATTTTCAATGAATTTGTAGACAACTATATCTCAAAACTGAACGAATCGTATGTGCCGGTCAATCGGATCGATAAAGAAGTAATCCGCGAAGAGGCAGTCCGACAATATAACCTGATCAGTGATACACTAGGTATACACCGTCCCCCACACTCCCGTCCTCGGGTAAAAACCATGATGTTCACTCCATTGATTTCGATGGTGGGCGTGACGGGTAGCATGGGACCTTTCTTCTGTGAGTTCACACTGAACGGAGACCTGCTTCCCCCACAATATCCGGCAACCTATACTCATGAGCTGGCACATTTGCTAGGTATCACCAGCGAAGCGGAAGCAAACTTTTATGCATATCAGGTCTGCACCCGCTCCGTAAATAAAGAAATCCGTTTCAGCGGTTATTTTTCTATTTTAGGCCATGTACTTGCCAATGCCCGCCAATTGATGACAGAAGAGGAATATAAAAAGTTATTCGGCAGTATACGTCCGGAAATCATTGAGCTGGCCAGAAAAGACCAGGAATACTGGATGGCAAAGTATAATCCGCTTATAGGTGATATTCAGGACTGGATATATGATTTGTATCTGAAAGGGAACAAAATAGAAAGTGGACGTAAGAACTATTCGGAAGTGATCGGTCTGCTGATTTCATATAATGAATGGAAAAAAGAATCAAATAAATAATAAACATGCATACAAGAGAAGAACAAATGGAAGCGTTCGGACGCTTTCTGGACATCCTCGACGAACTTCGGGTAAAATGTCCATGGGACCGCAAGCAGACTAACGAAAGCCTGCGCCCCAACACTATTGAAGAAACTTACGAACTTTGCGACGCATTAATGCGGAACGACAAAAAAGATATCTGCAAAGAACTGGGAGACGTCCTGCTGCACGTAGCTTTTTATGCTAAAATCGGTTCCGAAACCGGTGATTTCGACATGAAAGATGTATGCGACAAACTTTGTGAGAAGTTGATATTCCGCCATCCCCATGTATTCGGGGAAGTAAAAGCAGAAACAGCCGGACAAGTATCCGAAAACTGGGAACAATTGAAACTGAAGGAGAAAGACGGCAATAAAAGTGTGTTAAGCGGTGTACCTGCTGCTTTACCCTCACTTATAAAAGCTTACAGAATACAGGACAAAGCACGCAACGTAGGATTCGATTGGGAAGAAAGAGAGCAGGTTTGGGATAAAGTAAAAGAAGAAATAGCCGAATTTCAGGTGGAAGTAGCCAATATGGATAAGGATAAGGCAGAAGCAGAATTCGGAGATGTCATGTTCAGCCTCATCAATGCTGCCCGACTTTATAAAATCAACCCGGACAATGCATTGGAACGTACCAACCAAAAATTCATCCGACGATTTAACTATCTAGAAGATCATACCATTAAAGAAGGTAAAAATCTAAAAGATATGAGCCTGGATGAAATGGATGCCATCTGGAACGAAGCTAAAAAGAAAGGATTATAGTCCGACACCCCCGGATTCAAAAAAAGATGAGGGTATGTCACCACTCACCACAGAGTCTTGATACACCCTCATCTATATAATGATTTGCTAAAAGGATAAGCTATTTCCTCTTTCCCTGTGGACGTTCGTTTCCACCTTTATTATCACGTACTCCTTTCAGCAGTTCGCGGTGGAAACGCATCTCGGCTCTTTGCACCAGATAAATTTTCTTGCACGAAAGGATTTTCTTAAACTTCTCAAAATAAGTCTTATCCAGCCGGTCCGAAGCGATGCGGGCATCATAAACTCCTTCCAGGATTTCTCCGTATTGAGTGTCGGTAGTCTTTTCATCTTTACCGCTACGAAGCAATTTCCATGCTTCGTCATTCAATTGCTTTTTCCGATCCTGCAGTTCAAAATAAACCGGAAAAAACTTCGCAGCCTCTTCTTGAGTCAGGCCAGCTTTTTCTGTTATAAATGCTTGTTGTTTGGCCCTGAATTCTTTGGGTGACAAATGTTGATTAGGACTTCCCATAGCACGCAGCGCAGGGGTAAAGCCACAAACTATAATCAATAGAATAATCAGTTTCTTCATTTCGCTTTATTAAATCAGTTTAGTTTACTTATTCGGCTGTCGCATCACTAAGGTAGACGTACAATGAGTAATCGTCCAACATCGAGCGATCTAATGCTACATCAATATATTCATCCGAAACCACTTCTGTCGCTGCTTCATTTGCAGTGAGATGATCACCGGCAGTTGTCGGTTGGTGGTTCGAAGAAGCTACACGGATGATCAATGCAGCCCCTATAAACATAGCCGCCATATAGAGCAAGGGCTTCATCCTGATCCACATCGTGGGTTGCTTCACTTCTTCAAAGGCAGGACCTTCTTTTTCCGGCAGTTTCCCCATGACCTCTGAAGTCAAGTTTTCAAAGTACCCTTCAGGCACTTTAAAGGAATTCTTCTTCCCCACTTTCTTCAATATGTTATCTTCTTCTTTCATACGTTCTTCTCCTCTCTTCTTCTTAGACATTGTACATATTAAAAGGTTTAATTGGCCTCTTCCAAAAACTTCTCGATTTTTTTCACGGCATGATGGTAAGAAGCTTTCAAAGCTCCTACTGAAGTGCCGAATATCTCCGACATCTCTTCATACTTCATCTCCTGATAGTATTTCAGGTTAAACACCATCCGCTGCTTCTCAGGAAGGGTCAGCAGTGCTTTCTGAAGCAAAAGTTCTGCACGATCTCCCGAAAAGTAAGGATCACTCTCCAGTTTCTGGGTGACATCAGCCTCCGGATCGTCAATGGCGACCGTATTCATAGCCCGCTGTTTATTCAGGAAAGTGATACATTCGTTCAGGGCAATACGGTAAAGCCAGGTAGATAGCTTTGCCTCAGCCCGGAAATAATCAATGTTTATCCACGCCTTAATGAAAGTGTTTTGAAGAAGATCATTGGCATCATCGTGTGAAAGCACCATCCGCCGGATTTGCCAGTATAACTGTTCGCTATATTGTGAGACAATCCTTTCAAATCCCTGCTTCTGTGTTCTCTCATCCTGAAGGAGCGCCAAAACCTCTCGTTCATTATAAGGGTTCATAGGTTCGTTTGTAATTCGTATATGTTATTTTAGACAATTCTATTCAGCAATAGTTTAATCACTTCCCCGGAATTAAAGACTTATACACAAATTTTCTTTTGCCAGAATCGTATTCGGGAATACCGCCGAAGCTTCTTTCAGCAAAATACTCTCGTCTTCGTAACGGGCAGAAAAGTGACCGATTACCAACTGGCGTACCCCGGCCTCCAAAGCTATCCGTGCCGCCTGAGCAGCTGTAGTATGATAGGTCTCTTTGGCACGTGCCAACTCTGATTCGGCAAAGGTCGCTTCATGAAAAAGTAAGTCGACACCGGAAAGTTGTTTCACTATTTCCGGCCTAAAAATCGTATCGGAACAATAGGCATACTTTCTGGGAGGATCCGAAGGCCGGGTCAAACGTGTATTGGCAATCACTTCTCCCTCGGGAGTCACGTAATCAGATCCATTCTTTATCCGGTTTAGTTCGTAAACAGGCACCTTATAAAAATCGACCATATCACGTATAATATGATTAGGGCGTGCTTTTTCGGCAAACAGAAAGCCACAACAAGGAATACGGTGCTGAAGCGGAATAGTAGTGACCGTCATCGAACGATCTTCGTAAACCACTGAAGTCTGTCTGGTATCGAATTCATGAAAAATGACTTTATAGGCCAATGTATGGCAAAAGAAATTGAGCATGGGAGTCAACAACTCCTCCAATCCTTTTGGAGAATGAATGTGTAATTCAGCTGTACGTCCCAGTAACCCGAAAGTGGAAATAAGTCCCATCAATCCGAAGCAATGGTCACCATGCAGATGCGAGATAAAGATATGATTCAACCGTGAGAATTTCAACCGTGATTTACGCAATTGCATTTGTGCTCCTTCTCCACAATCGATCATAAAAAGTTTATCACGCAAATTAACTACCTGTGAGGTAGCAAAATGCCGGGTAGTAGGCAATGCGGACCCGCAACCCAATATATGTAATTCAAATTTTTCCATCTTTCAAACTGTATCTGCAAAGATAGACAATTAAAATTCAGTGCAAAGTCTCACCGAATAAAAAAATAATGAAGGGTTCTGCCAAGATACAAAAAAGAAAGGGTACTCCTTTGCAGGAATACCCTTCAGTTTATCTGAGAAAATATGAATTACTTCTTACCTTCCAACTGTTCTTTCAGAGCAGCCAAAGCATCGATATCACCCAGAGTTGTAGAAGCAGCCTGGTTCTGGATAGCAGGAGTTTCTTCTCTCTTAGAAGATTTCTTTGCGTTAGAAGCAGCCTTCTTTTCAGCTCTTTCTTCTGCCTTAGCAACATCTTCGAAAATGCGGCTGTGAGACAAGATGATTCTCTTAGCATCTTTATTGAACTCGATCACTTTGAATTCCAGTTTCTCGTCCATCTGAGCCTGTGAACCGTCTTCTTTAACGAGATGTTTCGGAGTAGCGAAACCTTCAACACCGTAAGGAAGAGCAACTACAGCGCCTTTATCCAGCATTTCGATAATTGTACCTTCGTGTACAGAACCTACAGTAAATACTGTTTCGAATACATCCCAAGGATTCTCTTCAAGTTGTTTGTGACCAAGGCTCAAACGACGGTTTTCTTTGTCGATTTCCAATACCTGAACTTCGATATCAGCACCAATCTGAGTAAATTCTGACGGGTGTTTAACCTTCTTAGTCCAAGAAAGGTCAGAGATGTGGATCAGTCCGTCAACACCTTCTTCGATTTCTACGAATACACCGAAGTTAGTGAAATTACGAACCTTAGCAGTATGCTTAGAACCTACAGGATACTTCTCTTCGATAGTTTCCCATGGATCTTGTTTCAGTTGTTTGATACCCAAAGACATCTTACGTTCTTCGCGATCCAAAGTCAGAACTACAGCTTCTACTTCGTCACCGACTTTCATGAAGTCTTGTGCAGAACGCAAATGCTGTGACCATGACATTTCTGAAACGTGGATCAGACCTTCAACACCCGGAGCGATTTCGATGAATGCACCGTAGTCAGCCATAACCACTACTTTACCTTTCACTTTGTCACCTACCTGAAGGTTCGGATCCAAAGCATCCCATGGGTGCGGAGTCAGTTGTTTCAGACCCAAAGCGATACGTTTCTTCTCGTCATCGAAGTCGAGGATAACAACGTTCAACTTCTGATCCAGTTCAACCACTTCTTTCGGATCGCTTACGCGGCCCCAAGACAGGTCAGTGATGTGGATCAATCCGTCTACGCCACCCAGGTCGATGAATACACCATAAGATGTGATATTCTTAACGGTTCCTTCAAGAACTTGTCCTTTTTCGAGCTTACCGATAATTTCTTTCTTCTGTTGTTCCAGTTCAGCTTCGATAAGAGCTTTGTGAGAAACAACCACGTTTTTGAATTCCTGGTTGATTTTAACCACTTTGAATTCCATTGTTTTGCCAACGAATACATCATAGTCACGGATCGGTTTCACGTCGATCTGAGAACCCGGCAAGAATGCTTCGATACCGAATACGTCAACGATCATACCACCCTTAGTGCGACACTTGATGTAACCCTTGATAATTTCTTCGTTTTCCAGAGCAGCATTAACGCGATCCCAAGAGCGAGTAGCGCGAGCTTTTCTGTGTGACAGAACCAACTGTCCTTTTTTGTCTTCCTGATTTTCGATGTATACTTCAACAGTATCACCTACTTTCAAATCAGGATTGTAGCGGAATTCATTCAAAGGAATGATACCGTCTGATTTGTAACCGATGTTCACAACAACTTCACGTTTGTTCATTGCGATTACAGTTCCGTCAACAACCTCACGGTCATTTACTTTGTTAAGCGTACCGTCGTAAGCTTTTTCGAGTTCTTCGTGGCTGGCACCAGCGAAGCTCTCGCCGTTTTCATACGCATCCCAGTTGAAGTCTTCAATAGGAGCAACGTTCTTTAAGTTTTCCATTAATAATTAATTGTTTAGTAATTCTTTAATTAAATAAGACATTATATTGATTATATAAATCGGGCGCAAAGATAGAACTATTTTCTTGAATTAGAAAAGAATAGCAAAAAAAATATCAAAAGGAACTACAATCGACATACCTCACATTAATCTCTTCAAAGCTGTGATGGAATCGGATACATATCGGTTGTCCGGTTCTATGGAACGCCAGTAACACAAACTGCCCAGTAAACGCTTCAAGTAAACGGGATCGGTAGAACCAATATGTTCCTGATGTCCGACCAACCCTTTTGTCAGGACGTAGTGCACATTCTTACGAATCTCCCGCTTCTTCACTTTAGGCAGAGTCATCTTCTTGCCTGAGCTAACCGATACTCCCGTAATAATCTTACGTTTATGTTCAGACAAGAAGCGGGTCTTTTTGACATTCATCGTGAAACCTTCTTCCCGAATAATCCTGTGGATTCGTACCAAAACTTCATCTTTCGGCAAATAATCACCCGAAAAGGTAAGATCATCGGCATATCTCGTATAAACCAACCCGTATTCACCGGCCAACGCCATCATTTTTTTATCCATCGGATAGGCTATAATATTACTGAGAGCCGGACTGGTAGGCGCTCCCTGCGGAAGACAACATCTGAGACAACAAAGTTCCGCCAAAACTTTCGCGATGGGACGTGAGTACCCCATCTCCCTAAAAGCTGCTCTCACCCTGGGTGAACGTATGGAAGGAAAAAAGTCGTGAAGATCTACTTTTAATACATTCTTTCGCCCCAGATGCACCCGTGCATTATCGGATACGGACTTTCCCGGACAAAATCCGGTAACAGCGGGATGTATGTTAGCTAACAATAAAATACGGTAATAGATAGTTTGTTGCATGGAACGAAAATCACCTGCGGGAGCCGAAATATAACGAAATCCGCCACTTCTTTTCCGAACATGAAAACAGGTATATTGGCGCGGTATATAATCCAACACTTCCCTCAATCTGGATTCTTCGGTTGCCAGCAGATTGGCACACCACCTGATAGCTCCGTCATCGAACCGCCTCACACCGGTAGTTCTGACTCTCTTACTAAAAAGACCTTGGGAAAGCGGACCACTTGCTTTTTCTTTGGCATAAGGATTTTCACTGGCATAGTTACCGGCCCTCCACCTTTTATATCCTTCCTGATTTTTGCTTGAACGAATAATACGAACAACCATCCAACAGGTAACGACAATCACAATACCCAAAAGTAGTTCCATCCTTATACATTATTATATATAGAAGCAATAAAAGAAGAGGATGAGAGTATTTACTTTTCTTTATTATGAGTATCTTAATAAAGAAACCAGAAAGAACCTGAGTTCATGAGGCGACTGCACCTCTTTTTTGCTAAATCTTTATCTCATCCTCTTGACCGCAAAGGTAGAAATATTCTTCTCTGCTAACAAAAATAGTAAGAATAAAGTTAGCGGTTAAACAGCTCGAACGTAAACTTGCAGCCGACCTCGGTATACTTCCAGTTCTCACTACCTACAAAAACGCCAAAATCAAAGATGTGAGTACCGATTCCATATCCCAATTCCACATACGGCTGAAGATGGGGTACTGACAATATACTCGCATACAACCGCTCGTTCTGTACATAACGTGTGTATTTAATCAGATGTTTTAATAATAGGAAAGGAGCTTCATAAGTAAAATGTCCCCGTATATATTTCCGTGAAGCATTATACCAACGACGGTCGAGAAGCTGAAATACTCCTCCGATTTCGTCATTCCAACCTTCAGGAAGATTACTTCGGGTAAAGTTATTAAAGTCGACAAAATACATTTCTTTTTGATTGGTAAACATACCAAATCCAAAACGATAATAGATATTACGCATCAGTCCCAAGGGTATATGATGCTGCAAATCAAACTCCAAACGTTCATATTGTCCGGTACTGCCAAATACCCCCTTGATTCCCCTCTCCCAGTCTATCGAGAAAGTGGGATACTTAGAACGGAGATTAATCTTACGGTGTCCGTTCATGTAATAGTATAAACAAGGGGTCCACTCCAACCGAACCCGAGGGGCAAAACTCAAATAGGTATTCCTGATTTTGTTCTGGATATCTTCATTGAGTGTCTCCCGACTCTTTGTCAGTGGAACCAACTTAGAGGACTTTACCGCCTTTCGCCTATGGGTAGATAAGCCTACACTTAACTCTAATCCATTAATAATCTCGATACTGTGTCGGAAATTAAAATATAAATCGTAAAAGTAGTCCAAATGAATCTGATTAAAATCAAATACACTGTCGGGTATGGCTTTCAAATCATCAAGCACATCGCTACTGTAAATCCGGTTGCCGTTACCAAAGTCAATGTGAACAGCTCCCATCTTCTCGGGCAGGTAATTAAATTCGGTATTGACAGACCAATAGAATTCTTTTCGTGTAAAGTTGTAGCCCAACTTAGGTACCACACGCAATAGCCGATCATGCTTAAAAAGTCGGTTATATTTAAACGATTGCCTGTAGGAAAGCCCATTGCTCCCGCTATAACTCAACAAGAAAGGGTTGATAAGTGGTGAGCACTTCACGCTTCCCAGATTGGAGAGGTTCAATTTATAGTCACTGATCAGTACGTCTCCCACCTGTCCCCAAAACACCTGACTCTTACTCTTTGGTTTGATATTGCGTTGAATGGTATCTTTACGCAACGCATCTTCTTTGTATAGTCTGCGCTCAGCCTCCGACAAAGGAATAGGCCTCAATGTTTCAAAATAAGCACTATCCGTATGGAAAGAGGTAGTCTCGCATTGCAAGTTATAAGAGTCTGAAAGATCATATTTACTTTTTCCTTTTATTCTCGCCCTCACCTTCTCTTTCCATTTATTCTGATTTTCTTCAAGCACAATATCGTGATAGTTGAGCGATGCCACATAAACTCCATTAATACGGTTACCCAAAAAATTAAACTGTCCTTCGACATTATAGCTGACCGGAAGAAACTCATCATCCTTTCCTACACTACCCATTTTTATCAGGCAACTGAACAATAGCAGTTCCGACCTGCCGGAAAAACGTATTTCGCGGACACTCCACACGTCACTACTCACAATCATATATCCACCCACCAACTGATCACTCTTACTTCTGGGGATAAACCGTATCTTATATTGTCGGTTGTCCGTCCCACCCATTATGGAATCGATCAGATACTTATAATATTTCCGCCCGTTTTTGGCCAAAGGCGAAAGCAATCGGTCGTAAAGCAGCGTTGAAGAATAAAGATTGATATTGAAATACTCGAGCATCCCCGGTACTCCCCGGCTATTATGCACAGTGCCCATAGAAGCTTTCACCTTCTGGTCATAGATATTAGGAGCTGTAAAATGCAGATCACTATACGTCTCCACCATATACTGCCGTACACCTTTTTGAAGACGGAACATGGAAGGTACATACCGGAGAATAAAATTCTTTCGTTTGATGTCCATCGTACCTTTTATATATAGATCGGCCCGATAGTCGGTCACTAACTTTTCGTAAAAAGGAGCGAAAGTCATCACATTATTCAAAATAGAATCGGCAGAGATGGGACGATTGGTCTGAGGATCAAGAACAACGTTAGCCACTCCCTTTTGAACAAAACAGAGCGAGAATAACCAAAAACACCATATTAATATATTGCACCTCAAATACTAATCTCCTTATTGAAGGCAAATATAAAAAAAATCCGATTATGCGACTAATAAATTCATATTTTATAGTAATCTCCGGATAGGTAAAGTATACAAAAAAGTTCTTTCGCCCACAAACAAATAGGGGTGTACAAAGAAAAAACATATTTATTTTGCAAAATACCCCTATAAAAATAGGGGTATATTAGAAAAAACATATAATTTTGTGCCCAACAACCAATAAAAGAGACACCATCATGTCAAAAATGAGATTTTTCGCACTACAAGAGCTATCTAACAGAAAGCCCTTAGAAATTACTACTCCCTCTAATAAACTATCCGATTATTATGCCAGCCATGTATTCGATCGTAAGAAGATGCAAGAGTACCTTCCCAAAGAAGCATACAAAGCAGTAGTAGACGCTACCGAAAAAGGCACCCCTATCAGCCGAGAAATGGCCGACCTGATAGCCAACGGCATGAAAAGCTGGGCAAAATCGCTCAATGTGACACACTACACGCACTGGTTTCAGCCACTGACAGACGGAACGGCCGAGAAACATGACGGCTTTATCGAGTTCGGTGAAGACGGTGAAGTAATCGAACGTTTTTCCGGCAAATTACTGATCCAGCAGGAACCGGACGCTTCTTCTTTCCCTAATGGTGGAATCCGTAATACATTCGAAGCCCGCGGTTACACTGCATGGGACGTTTCGTCACCGGCTTTCGTAGTAGACACCACTCTTTGTATCCCGACGATTTTTATCTCATATACAGGTGAAGCACTCGACTACAAAACTCCATTATTAAAAGCATTGGCAGCCGTTGACAAAGCTGCTACCGAAGTATGCCAGCTTTTCGACAAAAACATCACCCGGGTATTCACCAATTTGGGTTGGGAACAGGAATATTTTTTGGTTGACACCTCTTTATATAATGCCCGCCCCGACCTTCGACTAACAGGACGCACCTTGATGGGACATTCTTCGGCCAAGGACCAACAGTTGGAAGATCATTACTTCGGTTCTATTCCACCACGCGTCACAGCTTTCATGAAAGAACTTGAAATAGAGTGTCACAAGCTGGGCATACCGGTAAAGACCCGCCACAATGAAGTTGCTCCCAACCAGTTTGAATTGGCTCCCATTTTTGAAAACTGTAATCTGGCGAATGACCACAATCAGCTGGTAATGGACCTGATGAAACGTATCGCACGCAAACATCATTTTGCTGTTCTTTTCCATGAAAAACCCTACAATGGCGTTAATGGTTCGGGCAAACATAACAACTGGTCGCTCTGCACCGATACAGGCATCAACCTCTTTGCACCGGGTAAAAATCCAAAAGGAAACATGCTATTCCTTACTTTCCTGGTAAACGTATTAATGATGGTCCACAAGAATCAGGATCTGTTGCGTGCTTCTATTATGAGTGCCGGAAACAGTCACCGTTTGGGAGCCAACGAAGCACCTCCCGCTATCTTGTCCATTTTCCTGGGTTCACAACTGTCAGCTACACTCGATGAAATTGTCCGTCAGGTGACCAACTCAAAAATGACTCCAGAGGAGAAGACAACTTTGAAATTAGGTATCGGGCGTATACCCGAAATCCTGCTCGATACCACCGACCGTAATCGCACTTCTCCTTTTGCATTCACAGGAAATCGTTTTGAGTTCCGTGCCGCCGGCTCCTCAGCCAACTGTGCTGCTGCCATGATTGCCATAAATGCTGCCATGGCCAACCAGTTGAATGAATTTAAAGCATCGGTAGACAAACTGATGGAAGAGGGTATCGGTAAGGACGAAGCAATCTTCCGCATCCTGAAAGAAAATATCATAGCCTCCGAACCTATCCGTTTTGAGGGTGACGGCTACTCAGAAGAGTGGAAACAGGAAGCAGCCCGCCGCGGACTAACCAACATCTGCCATGTTCCGGAGGCCCTGATGCATTATACGGATAACCAATCGAGAGCCGTACTGATAGGCGAACGTATCTTCAACGAAACCGAACTCGCCTGTCGTCTGGAAGTGGAATTGGAAAAATATACCATGAAGGTACAGATTGAAAGCCGCGTATTGGGTGATCTGGCCATCAACCACATCGTCCCTATCGCTGTCAGCTACCAGAACCGTCTTTTGGAAAACCTTTGCAGAATGAAGGAAATCTTCTCTGAAGAAGAATACGAAGTAATGAGTGCCGATCGGAAAGAACTTATTAAAGAAATCTCTCACCGTGTATCTGCTATTAAAGTACTGGTACGCGACATGACAGAAGCCCGCAAAGTAGCCAATCACAAAGAGAACTTCAAAGAGAAAGCTTTTGCTTACGAAGAGACCGTACGTCCTTACCTGGAAAGCATACGCGACCATATAGACCATCTCGAGATGGAAATTGACGATGAAATCTGGCCGTTGCCCAAATACAGAGAACTGTTATTCACGAAGTAAGCCATACTTGATGTCTCCCCGTAAGAAGGTCCTTTTCAAAGATCTCTTATGGGGGCTTTTCATTCCGGGTTTCCTCTACCAACCCTACTTTCCTGCCGGCAAACATCCAGCGTCTGTCAACAAAAGATTGAAAGAGATCAATGCTCAATTTGAAAGATAGATAAACCGGAGTTCCATATTGCGCTTCTTGCTCTCAGAAAGAGTATGCTCACTCTCCTAAATAGCCCGCCCGACTTCCAAAATGTAAAGCATACATAGCAAACTTTTCGATAAACTATTCTGTTTTTCATTTTTTCTTTCTACATTTGTGCTTTATAACACAGTTTTGCAACAGATATGGTAAAGATGAATTTGTCAGAAATAAACGTTCCCGAACGTATTGCAGAGATGTGGGCTCCTCTAAACGCAGAGCAAAGGGAGTTCCTGGCCAATAATTTCACCCTTCAAAATTACAAAAAGAATGAAACAATTTATTGTGAAGGTGAATCACCTACCTATCTGATGTGTCTGCTTAGCGGCAAAGTAAAAATCTATAAAGACGGTGTAGGAGGCAGAAGTCAGATTATACGCATGATAAAGCCTACAGAATATTTCGGTTACCGAGCTTACTTTGCCAAAGAAGACTATGTGACTGCCGCTTCTGCGTTCGAACCTTCAACCATCTGCCTGATTCCCATGAGTGCTATCATGACACTGGTAAGCCAGAACAATGACCTGGGTATGTTTTTCATTCGTCAATTGTCTATCGACCTCGGTATTGCCGATGAAAGAACCGTCAATTTGACCCAAAAACACATTCGCGGACGCTTGGCCGAATCACTGCTTTTCCTCAAAGAAAGCTATGGACTGGAAGAAGATGGCTCTACGTTAAGTATCTATCTTTCACGCGAGGATTTGGCTAACCTATCGAATATGACTACTTCTAATGCCATCCGTACATTATCCAACTTCGCAACCGAACGACTGATCACCATCGACGGACGAAAAATCAAGATCATCGACGAGGAAAAACTTAAGAAGATCAGCAAAATAGGATAAAAGCGCTTTGTCGCCATTCAATAACTTAACACACATTTATTACCATGAAAAAAGGAATTACTCTTTTTCTTTTGTCTCTGCTTTTCATCACCCCCGGATGTAAACAGTCAAAAGAAACCATCGTGAACGAATACAATATCGTTCCGTTGCCAAACCAAATGATTCCCCAACAGGGACGGTTCGAAATAAGTAAAAAAGTAAGAGTCATAACAACCGCTTGTACACCGGACGTACAAATCATTGCCGACAGCCTCATCAACCGATTGAAGCTGACATCAGGAATTACCATAAAGCAAACTTTCGAGAACGTAACGGACGAGCCTGTTATTCGTTTCGTGCCGCAAGACGGAATGCCCGAAGAAGGATATAAACTCTCTGTCACTCCTCAAAATATCACCCTTACAGCTTCTACCCCCAAGGGATTTTTCTATGCAGTGCAAACACTTTATCAGTTATTGCCACCCGTTGTATATGGTAATCAAAAGGTGAAGAACGCCGAATGGTCGGTACCGGCTGTCGAAATAGAAGATGCTCCGCGCTTTGCATACCGTGGTCTGATGCTGGACGTATGTCGCCACTTCTCCCCGGTGGAATATATATATAAATTCATCGATATGCTGGCCATGCACAAGATGAACACTTTCCACTGGCATCTGACCGACGACCAGGGATGGAGAATCGAAATCAAAAAATATCCTAAACTGACTGAGATAGGTTCCAAACGTAAAGAGACACTAGTAGATTATTACTATGTAAACTACCCGCAAGTCTTTGACGGCAAAGAGCATGGCGGATACTATACACAGGAGCAGATCAAAGCCATTGTAGACTATGCAGCCAGCAAATTTATCACGGTGATCCCCGAAATCGAGATGCCGGGGCATGCAATAGCAGCCATTGCTTCTTATCCGGAACTTTCATGTACACCGGACAGCACATGCGATGTGACAGGAACCTGGGGTGTATTTGAGCAGGTATTCTGCCCTTCAGACACCACTTTCCAATTCCTTGAAGGAGTGATGGATGAAGTTATGGATCTCTTCCCCAGCAAATACATCCATATCGGTGGTGATGAATGCCCGAAAACAGCCTGGATCAGCAGTGAATACTGCCAGTCGTTGATCAAACAACTGGGACTGAAAGACGATGTTACCCCCAACGTTATCGATGGGAAGAAACATACCAAAGAAGAGAAGTTACAAAGCTACTTCATCACCCGCATGGAGAAATACTTGAATAGTAAAGGGCGTAACATCATCGGATGGGACGAAATTCTGGAAGGCGGACTGGCCCCGAATGCCACCGTTATGTCCTGGAGAGGAGTAGAGGGTGGATTAAATGCAGCCAAAGCCGGACACAACGCCATTATGACACCAAATCCATACGCATATCTGGATCAGTATCAGGAAGAACCGGAGATAGCTCCCGTCACCATCGGTGGATATAATACGCTTAAAAAGACTTACAGCTACAACCCTGTACCGGACGATGCAAACGAACTGGTGAAAAAGCATATCATCGGTGTACAGGGTAACATCTGGACGGAATACATGCCCGGCAATGACAACCGCGACTATCAGGCTTTCCCACGTGCAGTAGCCATCGCCGAAACGGGCTGGACATTGAATGCAAACAAAAACTGGAATAACTTTTGCCAACGCATGATAGAAGACTTCCGTCGTATGGATGTGAAAAATGTCAAAGCTTGCCGCAATTTCTTCGATGTGAATATCAATACACATGTAGACGAAACTAATACGTTGAAAGTAGTACTGGAAAGTTTCTACCCCAATGCCGAAATTCACTATACAACAAATGGAAGCGTTCCAACAGTAGAATCTGCCATTTACAATCAGCCTTTCGCCTTATCCGGCGAGATGGACGTGAAAGCCGCTGCTTTCAAAGACGGAAAGATGTTGGGCAAGGTCAGTGGAAAGAAGTTGTATGGCAATCTGATCAGTGGTAAAAGTTTCACAGTGACTCCGCCCATCGGAGGGGCCAAAGGCGACATTTTTGGTGAAAATGATGTTCTCGGTACTGATATAAGCACTTTCGGACTGACCAACGGTAAACGTGGCAACATCGCTTCGATGACTCCGTGGAGCGGATTCCGGATGAACGACGCCTGCAATAAACTGGTATTTATCGTTGAATTCGAACAGCCTACTACTGTCAGCAAAGTGGTCTTCGGTTCGTTATACAACCCCGCATCAGTCATTCTCCCTCCCAGTGTAGCTACTGTCGAGACCTCTTCCGACGGACGGAAGTATGATAAAATGGCAGAAGCTTCCTTCAAACGGAACTATCCTGAAAGAGGCAGAAAGGCATTCACTGACACATTAGGCTTTGCCCCCAAAGAAGTCAAGTATATCAAAATCACTCTTCAAAATGGTGGTACTTTACGAAACGGCATTGATTTCGTGAAAGACCCGAATGAAAAAGATGTGGTTCAGGCTAACATCTATTTGGACGAAATAGAAGTATATTAACGACCACATCATACTCCACAAAAACGCGGAGGACACAGAGTATTATTCCATTTCTGAAAATATAAACTCTGCGTCCTCCGCTTTATTTCCGGACACAATTACTGTCCAAAGAGACAACTGCGTCCGGAATATCTTTGTAGTTTTTTACAAATCTTAGATCAATCCCTTTTCAGACAGATAGCGTTCAGCTTCAATAGCAGCTTTACATCCGCTTCCGGCTGCTGTAATAGCCTGACGATAATGCGGATCAGCTACGTCACCTGCAGCAAATACTCCGGGTACCTTGGTACGAGGACTGTCACCGTCGGTGGTAATATATCCCACTTCATCAGTATCCAGATAGGGTTTAAAGATGTCCGAATTCGGTTTATGCCCGATAGCAAGGAAGAAACCGTCGATAGGTAATGAATAGCGTTCTTCATCGGGCTCCTCCCAACGTTTCACAAGATTCATACCTTCTACACCGTTCTCACCGAAAAGACCAACTACATTATGCTCAAAAAGTACTTCAATCTTATCATGTTTCCTCACACGCTCCTGCATAATTTTCGAAGCACGAAGATAAGGCTTGCGCACAACCAGATAAACCTTGGAAGCGAGTCCGGCCAAATAGATCGCTTCTTCACAAGCAGTGTCACCACCACCTACCACAGCAACCACTTTCTTACGATAGAAAAAACCGTCGCAAGTAGCACAAGCGCTTACCCCCATACCGGCATACTTCTTTTCATCGTCCAGTCCTAAATATTTGGCTGTAGCTCCGGTGGCGATAATCAATGAATCGGCTTCGATTACTTTTTCACCATCGATTGTAATTTTGTAAGGAGCCTGACCAAGATCAGAAGCGGTAGCAATCCCAAAGCGGATGTCAGCACCAAAACGTTCGGCCTGTGTACGAAGATCTTCCATCAATTGTGGTCCGCTGATTCCTTGCGGATAGCCCGGGAAGTTTTCTACATCGGTAGTGGTAGTCAACTGTCCACCCGGCTGTATTCCTTCGTAAAGCACCGGTGACAAATTTGCACGTCCAGCATAGATAGCGGCTGTATAGCCGGCTGGTCCTGAACCTATAATAAGGCATTTAATTCTTTCTGTTTCCATACTCCTATTTATATTTTACGATTTACTATTTAACGCTTGAAATCATTTCCCTCTCCTACCGAAGATCAATCACTTCGGCATGAGGATATTGTTTCTTATCAAACACAAACATACCATCGGCATATTTCAAACCTGTCTGATAACCGGTCACAGTGATCTCGCTACGACTCTTATCACGTTGTTCCATCATAATGAACAAGGGTTGATAAGTGTCTTTACTCACATAAAGCACAATTCGCGATAAATCTCTCTTCTTATCAGTAGCAGTCAATACTACCTCATAGACCGGTTTGCCACCAAAGTTCTTCAATGATCCGATCTTATAGTCGAAGCCATGACGGTATATCTGTAAAAGCGCATACGGATTAAGGCCCTGCAATTCGGTCCCGGTAGGGTTACTGATATTAACTTCATCACTGCTTCTCAGATAGCTCCACTGGGTCTTACCATCAAACCAAGTAATACCATCGTCTGTTTTCAGTACAAACTTTTCCCCTTTGAGTTCGATGACTCCGGCAGACTGTCCGGCCATCCTGCTTTTGTTAAACACTGTCACGTTGAATTCCGCACGGATACCGCCTGCCTTTTCAAATGTGGCCGCCGTCTTATCAAGCACAACTTTTGCCTGCATTTGTTGTTGAGCAAACACAGGCAAAGTCAGTAAAGCTATCCAAATGCTAATTATAATCTGCTTCATTGTATACACTCATTTAACGTTTGATTATTGAATATTGTTCAAACGCATTTCAAGGTCATTTTCGTCCACACACAGCACATCGCGTGCCTTGCTTCCCTGTGAGGGACCTACAATACCGGCCTTTTCCAGCTGATCCATCAAACGCCCGGCACGATTGTAGCCGATGGAGAATTTGCGCTGTATCAGCGAAGTAGATCCCTGCTGGTGAATCACAATCAACCGGGCAGCTTCCTCAAACAACGGATCGAGCCGTCCCATATCGACTTCACCCAAATCACTACCGCTATCTTCACTCACATATTCGGGCAGGAAGAAGGCGGTAGGATATCCCTGCTGACGTGAAATATACTTGGTGATTTCTTCCACTTCGGGCGTATCGATAAATGCACACTGTACACGTACCGGATCGGCTCCCTGAAGGAAGAGCATATCACCGCGACCGATCAACTGATTGGCTCCCGGGCGGTCGAGGATGGTACGTGAGTCCATCATCGCTGACACGCGAAATGCGATACGTGCCGGGAAGTTGGCCTTAATAGTACCTGTAATGATATTGGTAGTCGGACGTTGGGTTGCGATAATCATATGAATACCTACGGCACGTGCCAACTGCGCAATACGGGCGATCGGTAGTTCTATCTCCTTACCGGCTGTCATAATCAAATCACCAAACTCATCAATAACCACTACGATATAAGGCATAAATTTATGCCCCTTTTCCGGATTCAGGCGGCGATTGATGAACTTCTCGTTGTACTCTTTAATGTTGCGCACATGAGCCATTTTCAGCAAATCATAGGGCTGTCCATCTCTACACAAACAGAATTGAGGGTCTGCACCACTTTAGTTACGTCAGTGATGATAGCATCTTCACCATCGGGAAGTTTTGCAAGAAAATGATGCTCAATGACAGAATAAATGCTGAATTCCACTTTCTTAGGATCCACCAGAACAAACTTCAATTCGGCAGGATGCTTCTTATAAAGCAGTGAAGTGATGATAGCGTTCAAGCCGACAGATTTACCTTGTCCGGTAGCACCTGCCACCAATACGTGCGGCATTTTGCAAAGATCAACCATGAATACCTCATTCGTAATGGTTTTACCAAGTGCAATAGGCAAATCATAGGTTGACTCCTGAAACTTCTTACTACCTATAATAGACTGTCCTGAAACGATCTTCGGATTTGAGTTAGGCACCTCGATACCGATCGTACCTTTTCCAGGTATGGGAGCAATGATACGAATGCCCAACGCAGAAAGGCTCAAAGCGATATCGTCTTCCAAGCCACGAATCTTTGAAATACGTACTCCTTGTTCCGGAGTGATCTCATAAAGAGTTACCGTAGGTCCTACCGTAGCTTTAATCGTACTTATTTCAATGCCAAAACTACGCAATGTATTGATAATACGGTCTTTATTCGCATTCTGTTCCTCCATATTGATGGTAGGCTCACTATTTTCATAGTGTTTCATCAAATCGATAGTAGGAAAATGATAGTTCTCTAAATCCAATTTAGGGTTGTAAGGTTCGGTCTCCGCACCTTGATAATTTTCATCATCGGCAGCAGGCTCTATCTCGAACTCAGGCTCTTTATCTGCCGACGCTGCCCGAAAAGGAGGTACGGGATCAGGAGCTGTCTGTTCAAAAGTCATAGTCACATCACCATCGGATGTCACATCCCTGTCTTCCGGAGTCACAGGCATTTCGGTTGAAGATTCGACAGGTGTTTCAGGCACAACAGTAGTTTCCACCTTTTTCACCGGTACTTCCTGACGGAAAGTACGATTTACATCAAATTCCACTTCCTGAGGTTTCGGGTTATCATATTCATGTGGTTGAGGGGCCTGAGTAACTTCAGCAAGTTCTTCTTTTTGTTTACGCTTCAAGAAACTAAGACTAAAAAGCTTACGCAGCCAAATGATGGTGCGGGCACTCATATATATAAGGAAACAAATACCTGTTGCCAGAAGAATCAGCCATACACCCGGAATGCCGACTTGAGAAATCAGCCAGTTACTGATATTATAACCATGCAATCCACCCAGATAGATGAAGGAGTCCTGATAATGGCCCATAAAAACGAAACCAAGGAAAACAGAAAACCAAATGAGCAGCAATGAACATCCGATAAACCATTTCCAAAGGCGTACCACACGCACACGCATTAATTTGAGTCCGGCAACAGCCAAATAGATTAAAATAAAGAAAGAGGAAATACCAAAACAATCATTGATCAGGTAGCTTGCCAACTGAGCTCCCCGGGAACCTGCATAGTTCTTTACGTGATTGTTCACAGCAGCAAGGTCCTGGGCATTTCCGCTATCAATAATACTTTGGTCAGCTGCTCCAGTGAAAAAGAAAGAGGTAAAGGCCAGTAACAAATAGACTGAGAAAATGACCAGTACCAACCCGATTACAAAGTGAATTGTTTCGTTCCTGAAGAAAGCCACATATTTTTTTGTGGAAGCCGGCTTCTGTTCTGCTTCCTTATCTGATTTCTTTTTTGCCATGTGGATGATGGATCTTAAGCTATATGATTAATGATGCAAAAGTAGTAAAAAAAAGAATTTCATTGGACTACCCACAACTTTTTCTTACCTTTGCGTTTCAATTCAAGCAGATATGAAAAAAGAGAGTCAAGTAATATTTGATAAGAATGTGATAGAATTCGTTACAGTAGCCGCCGAGTTCTGCGCTTTTTTGGAACGTGCCGAAAGTATGAAACGCAGTACGTTTGTTGATACCACCCTTAAAATACTTCCTTTGCTTTATCTAAAAGCATCCATGCTTCCGAAATGCGAAATGATAGGTGATGAATCACCTGAAACGTATGTAACGGAAGAAATTTACGAAGTGTTGCGCATCAACCTGGCATCCATATTGGCAGAAAAAGACGATTATCTGGAAGTATTTCTACCCGACATGGCTTACAGTGACGAACCGATCAAAAAGAATATTTCGGAAGATCTGGCCGATATCTATCAGGATATCAAAGACTTTATCTTCGTATTCCAGCTGGGATTGAACGAGACGATGAACGATTCCCTCGCCATCTGCCAAGAAAACTTCGGACTCTTGTGGGGACAAAAACTGGTAAATACCATGCGTGCCCTGCATGACGTAAAATATAGTCCGAAAGCCCGGGGAGAAGACGAAGAGGAAGAAGAGTACGAACCCGAAAACAATGAAGACTGTCACTGTGAAGATGACGACTGCCATTGTCACGATCATGGCTGCCATTGCCATGATGATGAATAAAAGAATATGATTTTAAAAAGAACCATAAGCAAAGAAGAGGTGAAGGAGATGCCCAAAGCAGCATTTCCCGGACGGATTCATGTAATACAGACTGAAAGTGAGGCGCAAAAAGCGGTGGCTTATCTGCAATCCCAAGCCATCTTGGGAATCGACAGCGAGACACGTCCCTCATTCACCAAGGGACATTCTCATAAAGTAGCATTACTTCAGATTTCATCTGACGAGTGTTGCTTTCTGTTTCGCCTGAACATGACCGGCCTAACCCAACCTATCATAGAACTACTTGAAGATCCGAAAGTAATCAAAGTGGGCCTTTCACTAAAAGACGACTTCATGATGTTACACAAACGGGCCCCTTTCAATCAACAGGCATGCATTGAGTTACAAGAATACGTCCGTCCTTTCGGCATTCAGGATAAGAGCCTGCAAAAGATATACGGTATCTTGTTTAGTGAGAAAATCTCAAAATCACAGCGTCTTTCTAATTGGGAAGCAGATGTACTGACGGACGCTCAAAAGCAATACGCAGCTACAGATGCTTGGGCTTGCCTCAACATATATCACTTATTGGAGGAACTGAAACGAACAGGAAACTACGAATTGGCTCCGGAAGAGGAAGCCACAGAGAAAGTAAAAGTAGGTTCAGATCAACAATAAAAGTAAAAACAACATAATAAATTTATGCATAAAGTATATCTTAAACCCGGCAAAGAAGACTCATTGAAACGGTTCCACCCCTGGATTTTTTCTGGTGCCATCGCCCACTTCGACGGCGAACCCGAGGAAGGTGAAGTAGTGGAAGTGTACACCTCAAAAAAAGAATTTATTGCCAAAGGGCATTTCCAGATCGGAAGTATTGCTGTACGTGTACTTTCGTTCAAACAAGAAGAGATTAACCACGATTTCTGGAAACACAAATTGGAAGTGGCCTACGACATGCGACGCAGTATTGGCATCGCTACCAATCCGACTAACAATACCTATCGCCTGGTACATGGAGAAGGCGATAATCTGCCCGGACTCGTTATCGATGTTTATGCCCGGACTGCTGTGATGCAGGCACATTCTGCAGGAATGCATGTAGACCGTATGGCCATTGCCGAAGCTTTGTCCGAAGTTATGGGTGATCAGATTGAAAATATCTATTATAAATCAGAAACGACCCTCCCATTTAAAGCGGACCTTTTCCCGGAGAACGGTTTCCTTAAAGGAGGAAGCAGCGACAACATCGCTCAGGAATATGGGCTGAAATTCCATGTAGACTGGCTGAAGGGACAAAAAACAGGATTTTTTGTAGACCAGCGTGAGAATCGTGCTCTACTGGAGCGTTATGCCAAGGGGCGGTCGGTATTAAATATGTTCTGTTATACCGGAGGCTTTTCCTTTTACGCCATGCGTGGAGGTGCCAAACAGGTGCACTCGGTAGACAGTTCTGCAAAAGCCATCGATCTGACTAATAAAAATGTAGAATTAAACTTCCCGGGAGATACCCGTCATGCAGCCTTTGCTGAAGATGCTTTCAAATATCTCGACCGTATGGGTGACCAGTACGACTTGATCATTCTTGATCCTCCGGCATTTGCCAAACATAAGGATGCGCTGCGCAATGCCCTTCAGGGCTACCGCAAGCTCAATGCCAAAGCATTTGAGAAAATCAAACCGGGTGGTATCTTATTCACCTTCTCATGTTCGCAAGTAGTGACCAAAGATAATTTCCGTACTGCTGTATTTACTGCTGCCGCCATGTCGGGCAGAAGTGTACGTATACTACATCAGTTGACCCAGCCCGCAGACCATCCGGTGAACATCTATCACCCGGAAGGGGAATATCTCAAAGGATTGGTGCTCTATGTAGAATAATCATTCCATAAGCATAAAAGCAGCAGCCTCAAAGTTAATTAGAGTTAACAAATAGAAGATTTTCATCAAATCATTATGTTATATAACATAAATCCCTTTATCTTTGCACTGTGTTTTTCATGGTATTAGATTTAAGGTTAATAAAGATTGGCTGTCCGGGAGGATAGCCTTTTTTTTATTTGTATATATGAAGAGAGAATAGATTACTGCGGGATCAATGAATAAACTTAGAAATAAAGATAGATATTCAGCCCTTTACCTCCTCCAATTTATTCATTGACTCTATTTGGTTAACAATCCATCTAATAATGCAAAAGAACCGTCCTGCAGCAGGTGGTGGATGACCTGTTTCTTTAATTAAATAAGCAGTAACCTCTACCTTTTATTTCTTTTGTTTTACTAACATAATCACCGGATTATCTTCTTCATTCAACCTAGAGGCGATTTCTTTCAATTTACCATCTTTCAGTTGGTCTTTCTTATAAATTTCAACAAGTCGGGCTGCATTTAGACTTGTGACGTCTTCAATTTCACTATTAATTGGTTTCGCTGTCATAGCCACTGTTCTTTTGTCCACATAGTCATCATTGTATATGGTAACTTGAAATACCGCCTTTTCTTCTTTGTCATACACCAGTTCATCAGCATAGAATCCGTTGCCCTTTTCAAAGTTAAATACATTTTTAACGGCTTCCATAAAGTAATAACGGTCGGTATGGATACCCATATAAAGAAAAACTTCCGGTTCCATGGTATGTGCAGAAGGAGTTCTTACAACAAAAGGACTTAATGTACCATCCGACGCATAGTTATACAATGTATCAGCCGATGTATCCATAAGTGTACATTTCCCGTTACTCAGGCGTATCTGATAAGAATAATTTGCTATAAACCTATCTCCATCATTCACAATTGGTGTATCAATCGTTTTGAAAGGAATAAAAATATCACGGGTGATACTTCCATCCTGTTTTGATAGGATAATATGGTATGATTTGGTTCTATCCTCTCCTTTACTGTGATAATCTGACATATCATAGCAAATCAAATTATCTTTGTCATAATCGAAAATAGATGAAACTTCCCGATCAAGACTCAAACACCGTTTGAACTTTCCATAAAGATCATACACTAAGATTTTATTTCCCGGTGACTTTACGAATATTTCACCATTGTTTTCATCAAGAATAATCTCATTAATCCTCGCATACTCTTCTGCTCCTTGCCCCCGACGATTTATCTTCCTCACTCCCTTACCGGTTTTTCTGTCAAAAATAAAAATATCCCCATCATTATTCCTATTTGTCGCCAATATATATTCTTTTCCCACATCCTGCACCAGACCTTGTGTAAGAAACTCGTCAGTGGTCTCCAACGCAACATATTCTACATCCATAAAGTCCTGAAGAATCAATTCTTTTTTAGGATAACTTTTCGAAACGTCAACAATGATTAAATCATTGTTTGACTGTTTATTTTCTCCACACCCCGCTAATACCACCAACAGAATGACTGCTAAAATCGTTTTTGTTTGTTTCATTTCAGTTATTGTTTATTTGATAAAGAAGAACCTGTTTAGAGCCTGTAAAAAAATGGCTGAAATCTTTTTAATCTAAACTTTCCGTATCAGCCGAATAGTTTCTTTCTTTGGAGTAACCAAACTTTAAAAAAGATATATCAGACTGATTTTAAGGAAAGAGAGTGGCAATATATAACAAAAGTATTGAACCTGCAAGAAAGAAAGCGAAAATAAGATTTACAAATGATTTAGAATACCATTTTTTATTTAGTGAAGACCGGCTGCCAATGGCATATGCTTCCTCTTGACCTTCCTAAGTGGCAGTTGGTTTACTACTACTATCGCAAATGGGCGACCTTGTTGGATTTTGACTTGCTATTAGAGAAACTTCCTAAAGACCTTTTTTCCCTGCGCAAATAAAGAAGAAAACAAATGGATTTCCCCTCTTATCATAAGCCATTATAAACAAGACTATTACGATCCTTCATGCGATCTTTACTCCGGCCCGCATACCCGGATAAGATTCAGACCATCTTCGCCAAAAATACGAAGGAAAACAAAATGCTTTTATAGGCATAAACAGATAAGATAACAGATACATCACGCTATATGTCAAACCGTTACGTTTACGTTCTCTACTAAAACGAAGAGTGGAAGATGGAAGATCGAAATTCATTTTTCGTATGAGAAGCGTACAAAAGGTTTTAGAGTCCGCTGAAATCGTCCCCTCAAATACCGGACAAAGTTCGGTTGCCACACCTTCGTTATCGAAATAACAGGCTTTAAGATTATTATGGAGGAAAACTTAAACCGGCTCTTAGATTAAATAAGGTAGCAACGGATTATATATACCCACATTATAAAAACAAATTATTAATCGTACTTTTGCAGGTTTATTTCTGACATTTAGTCATTTATACAATAGAAGTAAGTCATTTGGAATAGACCGCTTTCTTTTTTATAGACCTTTCATTCTCTGTTTTTTCCAATTTTCTTTTGCCATTTTCCTTTTCTCATTTCCTTTTATTCCATGCTTTTTCCACTCTGTCAACTAAAAATATTATATTTGCACCTGATCTGCCATAGACAGGCACGACGGGAAACACATCAATAAAAGTTATGAATATAAAAAATCGTTTGATTATTATGAACTTCCTGCAATTCTTTGTATGGGGGTCGTGGTTAATTTCACTAGGTGGCTATATGGAAAGAGGCCTCCATTTTGAAGGTGGGCAAATCGGAGCCATTTTCGCAACAATGGGAATCGCATCCATTATCATGCCGGGAATAACAGGCATTATAGCCGACAAATGGTTCAATGCCGAACGCCTTTATGGTATTTGCCACTTGCTGGGAGCCGGCTGCTTGTTCTACGCTTCTACCGCCACCGACTATAGTCAAATGTATTGGGCCATGTTACTCAATCTAATGGTTTACATGCCTACTCTTTCGCTCCCAATACTGTTTCGTACAATGCACTCGAACAATATAAATGCGATTTAGTAAAGACTTCCCGCCTATCCGTGTATGGGGAACCATCGGTTTCATTTGTGCTATGTGGGCAGTGGACCTTACCGGATTCAAAACTCCAGTGCTCAACTTTATGTCGGAGCAAGCTCGGCATTACTTCTCGGACTGTATTCTTTCACTCTGCCCCTGCCCCTGCAAAAATCAGAGCAAAACCCTATTGTCTTCTTTCGGTCTAGATGCCCTCAGCCTATTCAAAAAAAAAGATGGCTATCTTTTTCTTTTCTCGATGTTACTGGGTGCAGCCTTGCAAATCCACAAATACATATGGTGATGCATTTTGGGGAGTTTCGCCAAAATACCCGAATCTTGCCGACTCTTTCGGTGTCCAAACACTCGGTCCGATTCCTTTCTTCCTGAAACACTTCGGAATCAAACGTGTCATGCTCATCAGTATGTTTGCCTGGGTATTCCGATTCGGACTGTTTGGCTTTGGTGATCCGGGATCAGGCATCTGGATGCTGATTTTATCAATGATAGTATACGGTATGGCATTTGATTTCTTCAACATTTCCGGTTCTTTATTTGTTGAATTGGAAACCAAACCTGAGACAAGGGCCAGTGCACAAGGTTTGTTCTTCATTATGACAAACGGATTAGGCGCTGTCATCGGAGGATATGCCAGTGGAGCCGTAGTGGATGCATTCTCTGTATATGAAAACGGAATGTTGGCAAGTCGCAACTGGCCGGCTATCTGGTTCATATTTGCAGCATATGCACTGGCTATCGGTATTTTGTTTGCAATTGTTTTCAGATACAAACATCAACCGGGAGAACTTAAGAAAGTGAACAATTAACAATGGATAAGAAAGTAGAATTACAGGTATTGAACATTTCTAACAGCCAGGCGCAGGTAGGTGCCTATGCAATGGTATTGGGAGAAGTAGATGGCGAACGGCAGCTACCTATTATAATAGGACCTGCCGAGGCACAAGCTACAGCCATTTGCCTGAAAGGAATAAAGGCCCCACGCCCACTGACACACGATTTATTCTATTCGTGTCTGAATGTTTTGGGAGCAACTCTGCTCCGGGTACTAATATACAAAGCCAAAGAAGGCGTTTTCTATTCGTATATCTACTTTAAAAAAGACGAAGAAATTATTCGGATAGATGCCCGTACCTCGGATGCAGTGGCACTGGCCGTCAGGGCAGATTGTCCTATCTTTATATACGAATCTATTCTTGAACGCGAGTGTATACGGTTGACAGACGGGGACGAACGTCCCGATACTCCGGAAGAGGATGAAAACTCACGCACGGAGCCGGTCAGCATTATTTCTCTTGAAGAAGCATTGAATAAAGCCATTCAAGAAGAGAATTACGAACTGGCAGCCCGACTTCGTGACGAAATAAACCGACATAAATAAAAGATATGCACGTATTTTATACCCCTGATATACAAACCAGCACAGAACTTCCTGAAGAGGAAGCACAGCACTGTGTACGTGTGCTCCGCCTGACAGCCGGAGATGAAATTAGTCTCACCGACGGAAAGGGAAACTTCTATCGGGCAGAGATCAGCGTGGCAACCCATAAACGTTGCCTGGTGAATATTAAAGAAACAATTTACCAAGAGCCTTTGTGGGACGGACATCTGCACATTGCTATGGCACCCACAAAAAATATGGATCGTAATGAATGGTTTGCTGAAAAAGCAACTGAAATAGGGTTCGACGAATTAACATTCTTGAACTGCCGCTTCTCCGAACGGAAAGTAATTAAAACCGAACGCATTGAAAAGATATTGGTGTCTGCCATCAAGCAATCGTTAAAAGCACGTTTACCGCGTCTGAACGAGATGACTGATTTTTGCACATTTATCGAAAAAGACTTTAAAGGGCAAAAGTTCATTGCCCACTGTTACGAAGGAAAGAAACCTTTACTGAAAGATGTCTTGACAAAAGGAGAAGATGCCCTGGTGTTGATCGGACCGGAAGGTGACTTCAGCGAAGAGGAAGTCAAGAAAGCAATCGAGAAAGGATTTGTCCCTATTAGTTTAGGCAAATCGCGACTGCGCACAGAAACAGCAGCATTGGTGGCTTGCCACACAATGAATATGTAATTTACAGAAATAAAAAAGATAGTAATTATGGTAAAACGAATGATTTCCCGACTTTCGGTACTGGCAGTACTGATCGTTTTCATGGCAGCCTGCTCCAAGAAAGCGGAATATATCCATGTGATTCCGGCCGATGCTTCGGCTGTTGCTTCCATTAATCTGAATTCTCTTGCTGACAAAGCCGGCTTGAATGATAAACAGAATGAAGGGATAAAACAAAAAATGATGGAAGCCCTGAAAAGCGGAATGAATGCAGCTGCTTTCCAGCAACTGGAAAAAATAATGAAAAATCCTTCTCAATCGGGGATTGATGTCAAAGCTCCTGTATTCGTATTTACTTCCAAGACTTTCATTAGTCCCACTATAGTTGCCAAAGTCAGTAATATCGAGGACTTGCGTGCTTCGCTCGACTTAATGGCCAAAGAAGGAATCTGCCAGCCTATAGCAGAAGAAGAGGGGTACAGTTTCACATCCTTGCAGAAGAACAATCTATTGGTCTTTAATGAAAATGCAGCAGTTTTGACAGAAGCCTACGGAACTTCTCAAATGGATGTTGCCAAACAAACCATCTCCACACTGCTCAAACAGACCGAAGAGAACAGTATCGCCTCAAACGGCAGTTTCCGGAAGATGCAGGATCAGAAAGGAGACATCAACTTTTTTGCTTCAATGGATGCGGTTCCCAAAATGTATACTCAACAAATCAGTCTGGGACTCTCTTCACAAATCGACTTGAGTGAAGTAAAAGCTGTGGGTAACCTCAACTTTGAGAAAGGAAAAATCGCTCTGCAGATCGAAACCTACTCGAATAATGCAGAGACGGATGCGTTACTGAAGAAACAGGCTCAAGCTGTTAAAAAGTTAAATACAACTTTCCTCCAGAACTTCCCCGAATCGACTCTCGCATTCTTAAATATAGGAGTCAATGGAGCAGCATTCTACGATTTGCTGTTCAATAATGAAGAATTCCGTAGAAACGTGTCTCTTGCGAAAGCCGATGAAGTAAAAAGTTTATTCGCCTCTTTCGATGGAGATATTTCCATCGGACTGATTAATGTAACCTTGAACAGTGTTCCTACTTTTGCTGCTTATGCAGATGCAAAGAACGGAAATGCCCTGAAAGCATTGTACGACAATAAGAAACAATTAAAATTAGGTAAAAACGAAGATATTATCCAATTGGGCGAAAACGAATATGTTTATAAGTCAAGAGCAACCAACGTATTCTTTGGCATCCGCAACAAGCAGATGTATGCCACTAATGATGAACTTCTGTACAAGAGTATCAGCAAACCGGTAGAGAAATCAATCAAAGATGCCGGATATGTATCGGATATGAAAGGCAAAAATGTATTCTTTGTTATCAATATGGATGCTATTCTCGATCTCCCTGTTGTGAAAATGATGGCCGGATTCGGCGGCGAAGAATATCAAACTTATTATAAACTCGCTTCAAAAATTTCGTATATCGAGGCATTCAGTGACAGCGAAGGTAAGACCGAAACAGCCATTCTTCTGAAAAACAAAGACGACAATGCTTTAAAACAGATAGTAGACTTTGCCAAGCAGTTCGCCGGCATGTAATCTTCAACGTGTATGGACAGCATTCACCTACAGCAAACACTTCCCCAAGTGTTTGCTGACCGTAATTCGATAACTTCGGATGTATGGCATCGGAATCTTGTTTTCCATAAAGGAAAATCTTACCTGATCGAGGCTGCCTCCGGTACCGGTAAATCATCGTTGTGCAGCTACATCTACGGCTACCGAAACGACTATCAGGGAATCATCAACTTCGACGAAACCAATATCAAAGCATATCCGGTGAAGCAATGGGTGGAAATCCGGAAGCATTCACTGAGTATGCTTTTTCAGGATTTACGCATTTTTACGGAGTTGACCGCCATCGAAAACATCCGACTAAAGAATAACCTGACCGGATATAAAACCCGAAAAGAAGTATTATCACTGTTCGAAGCATTGGGACTCTCGGACAAACTGAACGTGAAGGCAGGCAAACTTTCTTTCGGACAACAACAGCGAGTGGCGTTCATCCGATCGCTTTGTCAACCTTTCGACTTCATTTTCCTGGACGAGCCCATCAGTCATTTGGACGACAACAATGCACGTATTATGGGAGAACTGGTAATGGAAGAAGCCAGCAAACAAGGGGCGGGAATCATCGTAACGTCCATCGGCAAGCATATCGAGTTAACGTATGACAGAATATTGAAATTATGAACAACTTAGTCTGGAAGCTGCTCCGTCAGCATATCAGCATCGGTCAGTTGACCGGTTTCTTCTTTGCCAACCTTTTCGGAATGGTTATTGTGCTACTCAGCGCACAATTCTACAAAGATGTAGTTCCCATCTTTACCGAAGGGGATAGCTTTATGAAGAAAGATTATATGACAGCTACTAAGAAAATCAGTACGCTGGGATCTTTTGCGGGCAAGAGTAACACTTTTTCGTCTGAGGAAATAGAGGAACTGAAAAAACAACCGTTCACCCGGAGCGTAGGTGCTTTCACTCCTTCGCAATTTAAAGTCTCCGCAGGATTGGGAATGCAGGAAGCAGGAATTCACCTTTCTACCGAAATGTTCTTTGAGGCCGTTCCTGATAAGTTTGTAGACGTCAGCCTCGATAAATGGCATTTTGATGAAAACACGCACACCATCCCTATCATCATTCCGCGCAATTATCTGAATTTATATAACTTCGGATTTGCCCAGAGCCGAAGCCTGCCTAAACTATCGGAAGGGTTGATGAGCCTGATCCAAATGGATATTCTGATGCGGGGCAACGGACGGGTTGAGCAATATAAAGGAAACATCGTCGGCTTTTCCAACCGGTTGAATACTATTTTGGTTCCACAATCTTTTATGAACTGGGCTAACCAAAACTTTGCACCGGATAGCCAGCCGGACCCTTCACGGCTGATTATTGAAGTAGACAATCCCGCTGATGCCTCCATTGCAAAGTATTTCCAACAAAAGGGTTATGAGACAGAAGACGGAAAACTGGACGCCGGGAAAACCACTTATTTTCTGCGTCTGATTGTGGGTATTGTCCTTGCAGTGGGACTATTTATCAGCATACTCTCTTTCTACATTCTGATGCTCAGCATTTTTCTGCTTTTACAAAAGAACACCGTGAAACTGGAAAGTTTGCTTCTGATAGGTTACAGCCCTTCAAGAGTAGCACTCCCCTATCAGATTCTTACATTAGGACTCAATGTTGTTGTACTGTTACTATCCGTCGGCATTGTTTCGTGGGCACGCACCTCTTATCTTACGACACTGAACCTGTTGTTTCCACAAATGTCTGTCGGATCTCTCTGGCCAACTTTCGCCATAGGTATATTTTTATTCTTATTGGTGTCTTCCATCAACGTTATTATACTGAAAAAGAAGATGTTGTCAATATGGATACACAAAACATAGGAGAGATTAGGGCATAAAAAAAGGAGCAACGCCTTGCTCCAACCTTTGTTAACCTTAAATCTAATACTATGAAAAACACATTGCAAAGATACGTACTCTTTGGTTATCTGCAAATAATACAAGAAAAAAAGTATGTTTTATAACACCATTTAAGAGTTTAACACCTGCTTTTCACTTCCTTTTTCATATCTTTGTAACGTTATTAATAAAGATATGACCATGCCGGACTATGATCTGATTGCCATTCTTGGCCCTACCGCTTCGGGTAAAACCCCTTTTGCTGCCGCATTGGCCGCAGAGTTAAATACTGAAATCATCAGTGCCGATTCACGCCAAATCTATCGGGGAATGGATCTTGGTACAGGCAAAGACCTGGAAGACTACACTATTAACGGCCAACAAATCCCTTACCACCTGATAGATATTGCTGATCCGGGCTATAAATACAATGTATTTGAGTATCAACGTGATTTCCTGACAGCTTACGAGACTATTAAACAAAAAGGATGTCTCCCCGTTCTATGTGGAGGGACAGGCTTGTATCTGGAGTCGGTACTAAAAGGCTATCGCCTGATTCCAGTTCCCGAAAACCAAGAGTTGCGTGTACGCCTGGCCGAAAAATCATTGGAAGAACTGACTGCTATTTTAAGCAGTTATAAGACACTTCACAATTCGACAGACGTGGATACCGTCAAACGGGCAATCCGTGCTATCGAAATAGAAGAGTATTATGCAAAGACACCAATAGAAGAACGGGAGTTCCCACAACTGAACAGCCTGATTATCGGAGTGGACATCGACCGTGAATTGCGACGGGAGAAAATCACCCGCCGCCTTAAACAAAGACTGGACGACGGGATGGTTGAAGAGGTACGTCGTCTCCTGGCAGAGGGAATTCAGCCGGATGATCTGATTTATTATGGATTGGAATACAAATACCTGACTTTGTACGCCATTGGCAAAATGACATACGATGAAATGTTTACCGGTCTGGAAACTGCCATCCACCAGTTTGCCAAACGGCAAATGACCTGGTTTCGGGGAATGGAACGAAGAGGTTTCACCATTCATTGGGTAGATGCTACACTCCCAATGGAGGAAAAGATTAACTTTGTAAAGCAGAAACTCAAAGAGTTTTAGTAACTTTGGCGAAGCTCTTAACCGTTTTTGTTTCATTTATCAGTTCGTCCCGCAAGTGTGGGTCCATGCGCCCGGCTACCCAAGCTCATCAGTCCGGGAACGGAGGCAGATGAGCCCTCAAGCGCAGGGCGAGTTAATGGATAAAGAGAAAGGTAATAAATAGCCTATGATAACCGGTTAAGTCAGTGCAAGTCTGTTGTTAATATATGAATGATCGGTCGTTTAACAAAAAGATCGGTCACCATACAGAGAAGTTAGAAATAAAAGTACGAAATAATAAATATAATATCCATGAGCGTAGAACCTGGAAAATGGGGTGTAATCTACAATCCCAAAGCAGGCACACGAAAGGTGCAGAAACGGTGGAAAGAAATAAAAGAGTACATGGACTCTAAGGGAGTGTCATACGACTATGTGCAGTCCGAGGGTTTCGGATCGGTAGAACGACTCGCCGGCATTCTGGCCAACAATGGTTATCGCACCATCGTAGTAGTGGGCGGAGACGGTGCATTGAATGATGCCATTAACGGCATTATGAGTTCGAACGCAGAAAAAAAAGAAGAGATAGCCATCGGTATCATCCCCAACGGAATAGGAAACGACTTTGCCAGATACTGGGAATTGAATCTGGAATACAAACAGGCAGTAGACTGGATTATCAATAACCGCCGGAAGAAAATAGACGTGGGTTACTGCAACTTTTACGATGGCGAAAAACACCAACGACGTTACTTCCTCAATGCTGTCAATATAGGATTAGGTGCGCGTATCGTAAAAATCACGGACCAGACCAAACGTTTCTGGGGAGTAAAGTTCCTCTCCTATCTGGCAGCTCTCTTCCTGCTGATATTCGAACGCAAGCTTTATCGTTCACATCTCAAAATTAACGACGAACACATCCGCGGACGGATTATGACAGTCTGTGTGGGAAGTGCCACCGGATACGGACAAACCCCAAGTGCCGTACCCTATAATGGCTGGCTGGATGTATCGGTCATCTACCGCCCCGAGTTCCTGCAAATCTTGTCCGGACTGTGGATGCTTATTCAAGGACGCATATTGAACCACAAAGTGGTGAAATCCTACCGTACCCGAAAAGTAAAAGTATTGCGTGCCCAGAATGCCGCCGTCGACCTTGACGGACGCTTGTTGCCACGCCATTTCCCGATTGAAATAGGAATTATCCCGGAAGCAACCACATTGATTATACCCAATTGATAAAACATAAATGTTATGATAGAACAACTGAAGAACAATAAAACAGGAAATTTTTTCCTGTTAGCCGGTCCTTGCGTCATCGAAGGCGAAGAGATGGCTATGCGAATTGCAGAAAAAATAGTAAATATCACCGATAAACTGGGTATTCCCTATGTATTTAAAGGTTCATACCGTAAAGCCAACCGTTCTCGCTTGGATTCATTCATGGGAATTGGTGATGAAAAAGCGTTGAAAGTTCTCGAGAAAGTACACAATACCTTCGGAGTGCCTACCGTAACCGATATTCACGCAGCCGATGAAGCAGCCATGGCAGCCGATTATGTAGACATCCTGCAGATACCCGCTTTCCTCTGCCGACAAACGGACTTACTGGTCGCTGCTGCTCAAACCGGAAAAACGATTAATATCAAAAAAGGACAGTTCCTCTCTCCGCTTGCCATGCAGTTTGCAGCAGACAAGGTGATAGAGGCCGGCAACAAGAACGTTATGCTGACTGAACGTGGAACGACTTTCGGTTATCAGGACCTGGTCATCGACTACCGGGGCATACCGGAAATGCAATCTTTCGGTTATCCGGTCATCCTGGATGTAACTCATTCATTACAGCAACCCAACCAGACGAACGGTGTAACAGGCGGTATGCCGCAATTGATCGAAACGGTAGCCAAAGCCGGCATTGCCGTAGGAGCCGACGGTCTCTTTATTGAGACACACGAAAATCCGGCAGTAGCCAAAAGCGACGGTGCCAATATGTTGAAACTTGACCGGTTGGAAGGCTTATTGACTAAACTGGTGAAAATTAGAGAAGCAATCATGTGATTTACTTCCCGGTAATGCGACTGATAGAAAAAACAGTAAGAAGGTAATTCATCTCAGGAGATACTGGAAGTCCGGATTCTCAATACATAAATAGGATCTATGCGCTCTGAAACTCCTGCGGTGAGTGGAACTTAAAAACAGTATAGCAATGAAACATTTATTCCGTGGTTTACTTTTGGTTGCAGTCATCTTATGCTGCAACTTCCAACAGGCCTTTGCACAGCAAATGCCGCCCATCCCTATCGACAAGAACGTACGTATTGGAAAGTTGGACAATGGTCTGACCTACTACATCCGTAAGAACAATCTGCCTGCCAACCGGGCTGACTTCTACATTGCCCAGAAAGTGGGTTCTATTCAAGAAGAAGAAAATCAACGCGGATTGGCACACTTCCTGGAACACATGTGTTTTAATGGGACAACTCACTTCCCCGGTGATGCCTTGAAGCAGTATCTGGAGCGTATCGGCGTTAAATTCGGTGAAAACCTGAACGCATATACGGCTATCGATGAAACGGTTTACAATATCTCCAATGTACCCGTCAAAACTCCCGGTGCAGTAGACTCCTGCCTGCTGATTCTACACGACTGGAGCAATGACCTGACACTCGATCCGAAAGAGATTGATAAAGAACGCGGCGTCATCAATGAAGAATGGCGTACACGCATGAGTGCCATGATGCGTATGCAAGAGAAGCTTCTGCCAATGATGTATCCGGGTGACAAATACGCCCATAGCTTCCCCATCGGCACCATGGACGTAGTGATGAATTTTAAGCCGCAAACCTTGAGAGACTATTACGAAAAATGGTATCGTCCCGACTTACAGGGAATCGTCATCGTCGGTGATATCGATGTAGATGCCGTAGAAGCTAAAATCAAAACAATGTTTGCCGACATCCCTGCACAGCCTAATGCGGCGGAGAACGTATCTACTATCCCGTCGCAGACAATAAAGAACCGATTATCTGTATCTTGAAAGACAAGGAACAGCCTCATGTCCAAGTTCTACTCTTCAATAAACACGAAGCAGTTCCCGATAACCAGAAAGGAAATGTGGACTATCTGATACAGCAATACGCCAAGAATCTGATCAGCATTATGCTGAATGCACGTTTGAACGAACTGGTTCAGACAGCCAATCCACCCTATATTTATGCAGGAACAGACGATAGCAACTTCTTTGTTGCCAAAACCAAAGATGCATTTCTGGGGATCGTGGTTTGCAAAGAGGACAGCATCGAAAATGGTATCGCCGCCATGCTCCGCGAATTAGAACGTGCCCGCCAATTCGGCTTCACCGAAACAGAATACAATCGTGCCCGTGCCGAATACTTGCGTCAGTTGGAATCTTCTTACAATGAACGTGACAAACAGAAGAACGAAAAGTATGTAAATGAATATGTCCGCCACTTTCTTGATAACGAACCTATACCGGGCATAGAGAACGAATATACAATCATCAACCAGATCGCCCCCAATATTCCGGTGGCAGCAATCAACCAATTGATGAAAGGACTGATTACAGACGACAATCAGGCGCTGGCCCTTTTCGCACCCGAAAAAGAGGATCTGAAACTACCATCCGAAGCCGCTATCGCAAAACTGCTGAAGGATGCAAAAACCGAAAAGCTGACTGCCTACGTAGATAAAGTATCAGACGAACCCTTGATGGCTGAAGCGCCGAAAGGTGGTAAGATTGTTTCGGAATCAAAAGACGACATCTTTGGAGCAACTACTTTGACCCTTTCTAACGGAGTAAAAGTGATTATAAAGAAAACTGATTTCAAGGCAGATGAAATCCGGATGAAAGGTGTCAGCCTGGGAGGTAGTTCCGTATTCCCGGATTCGGAAATCATCAATATAAATGGTCTGGATGCAGTCGGAGTCGGTGGTTTGGGTAACTTCAGTGCTGTAAACCTTGAAAAAGTGCTCGCCGGAAAGAAAGCATCGGTTAGTTACGATATCGCAAACAAGACCGAAAGCGTTTCAGGAAGTTGTTCACCCAAAGATTTCGAAACGATGATGCAACTCACTTACCTTACATTTACAGCACCGCGTAGAGACGATGATGCATTATCATAAAAATCGTAATAAAGCGCATTAAAGAATCAGGAATTGAATCCGAATGTGGCCTTCAGCGACTCTATCAAGCCGGCATCTATATGAAACACCCGAGAATCATACGCATAAAAGCCGACATGGTGGATCAAATGGATTACGACAAGATTCTGTCTATGTATCAGGATCGCTTCAAAGATGCAAGTGACTTCACATTTATCTTTGTCGGTAACGTAGATGTAGAGAAGATGAAACCGGTAATTGCCGAATATCTGGGTGCGCTCCCCGCCGTTAACCGCAAAGAAACTTTCAAAGATAACAAAATTGAAATGCGTCAAGGCATTTACAAGAACGAGTTTACCAAGCAGCAAGAGACACCGAAAGCTTCCGTTTTCGCTTTCTACAACGGAGATTGCAAATATGACCTGAGAAACAACCTCTTGCTTAGCATGACAAGCCAGATTCTGGATTTGGTCTACACAGAAAAAGTACGTGAAGACGAAGGAGGTACATATGGTGTATATGTAGGCGGAACGCTACAAAAATATCCAAAAGAAAAAGCAATCCTGCAAATCATCTTCGATACGGCTCCCGAAAAGAAAGAGAAGCTGATGAAGATCATTTTCGGAGAAATCGATAACATAATGAAAACAGGCCCGTCGGAAGCCAACTTGAACAAAGTGAAAGAATATATGCTGAAAAAGCATACCGAAGACCTGAAAGAAAACAGCTACTGGCTGGGAAGTATCGACGAATACTTATATACCGGCATGAACCGCATGAATGATTATGAAAAGATAGTCAATAGCATTACGGTGAATGACATCCGGAAATTCGCTGACGACCTCTTCAAACAGAAAAATGAAGTGGAAGTGACAATGGTCAGCCCGGAAAAAAAATAATAAGACCTTGCAGCACGCAGATGATGCAACCCAAACAGATAAGAAGTTGTATTATCTGCGTGCTCTTTTTTGTCGAAACTTAAATAAAACGGTACTATGCTATTCAATGAACTACGCCTGCACGGCAAACTTGCAGCCAAACGACATCCGATGTACGAAAAGAATAAAATAGGCAAATACATCATGTATGCGTCCTTTATTTTCTGGGGTGCTTACTTTATATTTATTGGCATCGGTCTGGCAAAAGCCATCAGCACAGAAGTTCCCAATATGGAAGCCTATCATATTTTGAATAGTGGACTGATATTTGCGCTTGCCCTGGACTTTGTAATACGTTTCCCATTCCAAAAAACTCCTACACAAGAAGTAAAACCTTATCTGCTACTTCCGGTAAAACGAAGCCGTATACTCGACTTTCTGCTTCTCCGCCACGGGCTCAGTTCTTTCAATCTTATCTGGCTGTTCCTGTTCGTGCCGTTCGCAGCACTCACAGTCTTTCCTTTTTATGGAATATCAGGAGTTCTCACTTACAGCATCGGCATTTGGTTACTGATGGTTTTCAACGGATATTGGTATCTGCTTTGCCGTACGCTGATTAACGAGCATATTTGGTGGGTGGTACTTCCCATCGTTGTCTACAGTGGAATCGCCATCGCTATTTTTATTCCCAAAACGGGATTTATAAGTAACTTTTTCATGAACCTGGGAGAAGGTTATATCGAAGGAAATCTACTTGCTTACCTGGGTACATTGGCAGCCACTGTTCTGGTATGGTGTATCAACCGTAAAGTGATGACCGGTTTAATATACAACGAAATCAATAAAGTAGAAGACACAAAAGTAAAAACCGTATCCGAATACCGTTTCCTGGAACGCTTCGGAGAGGTAGGCGAATATATGCGTCTGGAATTGAAGATGCTTCTACGCAACAAACGCTGTAAGGCCTCACTCCGGTCGGTAGCAATGCTCGTAATCATCTTCTCCATCATACTGAGTTTCAGCAGTACGTATGACCACATGAAGAGTTTTGTCCAGGTATACTCCTTCCTTGGATTCGGTATGGTGATTCTGATACAACTTATGGGATTTG
>SCPN01000122.1_pt1 | contig 97669 bp, 148 predicted proteins | sample 6106831 | NCBI WGS metagenome assembly SCPN01 (sample SAMN10720447, study PRJNA508395) | human gut metagenome | isolation source: Participant 1, 0 month
AAGATGAAAGACATAAGAAGCCCATTTGGAAGTAGCAGATACCATAATCAGATTGATAAATGCCGTAAACAGGATAAACAAGATAAAGCCGTCAATGGAGCCGGCTCAAAAGAAAGTAACTCGGCACCCATTATGCCAGCAAGACATTTGTCCAAATGAGATACTCAAAACAGGCGAACATCTGGCGGCAAAGCAATTACGAAATAGACGCCTAGAAGTTTCATGGGCTGTGTCAACCCTTCAATCACATCATTGTCCGTGCGATAACGACCGGAACTAAAGCCATACGCCATCCCGTAATGCCCGCTCCCAAAGAGAACAAGATACCGGCAATGAAGGTGAAGATGCATCAGACCGCCGTTCACACCACGCAAAATAAAAAAAAAAAAAAAAGTAAGCCATAAAACAAAGGACTACATAAATAGCTGCTACAATGATAGAAATCATAATTGCACGCCTCTCTACGCGATAGAGGACGATAACCTTCCACTTTTACACTTCCTTCATATTTACCTAACCTGGGAAGAAGCCATTTCTGGGTCACAATAAACAATGGCAGTAATTACTACCGTCGAAGCACTCATAAAGTAATTGCAAAGAGGTTCCGTATTACCCTGGTAGCCTGTTTGAGCCAACGCAGCTTCCTGTGTGGTATGAGCCAATAGCGGATCCATCGTACTCAACACAATATTGGCACTATACCCGCACGCCACGGAGACATAAGCCGTCACAATTCCCGCAATCGGATGAAGTCCACCCACTGAAACAACATGGCGGCAATAGGCAGCAAGATAATATATCCACCGTCACCAATAGCATTCGACAGCAATCCGAGAACAATCACCCACAAGATAATTTTCCTCTTCTCCTTACGGTTACCCACCCCATACGGATACATGCATCAATAAAACCTGAGTGCTGAGCAACTCCTAATCCGAACATGGCAATAATCACCATGCCCAACGGAGCAAATCCCGTAAAGTTCTTAATAGCGTTCCTCAACCACCAGCGGATTCCTTCCGGACTCAGCAAGCTTTGTACACGAATATCTTCGCCGGTCTGCGGCAATGTCACCTTCAATCCATAGATATCACATATCCATGAAAGAAAGACCACTGCCATTGTCAGTAGCATGAACATCGTAGCAGGATGGGGCATGCGCCATTTTGTCTTCATCGCTTTTCAGGTTTATTCTTCGTCAGTTTCCCTTTGTCTATTCCTCGTCGGCTTCCAAATTATCCAAATCAATAATACGTAATTCCAATGCACGGACAGCCAATCGGGTAGCATTCACTCCCACCCGTTCTCCATTTGGGAAAAGACGTCCGATTAGGTCATTTTGCCTTTTTTCCAATGATTTCACACCAAAGGGCATACCTTTCAGATTCGCAATCATCTCTTTCGTATATCCCAATGCCAGATGGCGGAGAAAACGCTCGTCATATTCGTCGATATCATAACTGATTACCGCTTCCTGACGCTTCGCATCATTGGCAACCGACTTTTTGAAACGCTCTACAATCTTTTCCAAAATCGGATAGTTGAAAACCAGTTTCTTACCATCCATCACAGCCTGTACATCTGTTTTGGTCAATAATTCTCCTGTCTTGAGGATAATTCCGTCGGCACCGGCATTCAGTACATCCACCCACAACTTCTCATTCAGAATTTCACCGGTGAAAATCAGTACACGGACATCTTTATAGCGTTTGAATATATTCCGGCAAATATCCACCCCGATAGTAGTAGAACCACCCAGTCCCAAATCCAGCAATACCAAATCAGGGAGTTGTGCCTCCATTAACGGCCAAAATTCGCTCTCAGTCATGGCAGTGCCAATCACTTCCGCATTCGGTATTTCGTGGCGGAATATCTCTTCTGTACCTTTTAACTCCAGTTTTACATCCTCTACAATAATAACTTTAAACTTCTGTTCTTCCATTTCCTTATCTAATAACTTTTATGTGTTTTTTTTTATCTGCGCGGAACAGTGAAATAAACCGTGAATCCTCCACCCGCAGCAGGCTCGGCATTAATGCGACATCCCCTGCGTCCCGCAAATTCGTCATGGTCACGGATAATCTGCTTGCATACCAGGTATTCCGTACCGCGCAACTCCCCTTTTTCACCGGAAGTCATGCGTGCCAGATTCGGGTAAAACAATTGGTTCAACTCCTCTACACTCTTCTCACGTCTCGTATCCGTAAAGAGAAAACGAATATACTCATCATCCCTGCGAACCGCAAACGAAGCACACCGTCTTCACGAACCGTCAACGCTTCGTCAATAAGATTTTCCAACAAAAAACGCAACTGATTCACATCTCCTATTACTCTTGCCTCCACCGGCTCCATCTCCAACTCTATCCTCTCCGTCCGGTTCTTCATTACCTTCCTGAAATATTTTCCGGCAGCATCAAAAAGCTCCTGCACCGGAATCACCGTCCGCCGGAAAGTAACCTCTTCCAACTGACGGGAAGCACACGAACTCAAGATAGTGAAGATACCCTTATAATATTCTATCAATTCCGTCATAGTATCCACCGCTTCGCGCTCTTCCTTTCCGAAGATTCTGTACGTTCAGCCGTCCTACAATCTGTTTGATTTTATTCGGATAATAAATCGTCTCATGTTTAATCGTAGACAAACAGTTGTCGAGCACCATATTCTGTACATGCAACATACTATCTTCCCAAGAAGCCCGGCGCGTCTCTTCGTGTGCCGACTCAATATCCCGGTATTTCGTAGCCAACTTCACTACTGCGTTAAATACTACAATAGCCACATAACGAGCCACCAACTCAAACAGCAAACGGTCTGTTTCCTGCCCGAACCTTCCTACGCTCCAAATACAACACACCGACACATTGATGTTCTCCCCGCTTCCACTCTCAATGGGATAGCCAGAAGATGTTGATTGGCAAGATACTCACCGGAATCAAAACACAGCTGCACCATTTCCGGCATTTCCTGTCCGGGACGCGAAGCATATTCCAACCGATGCGTCGTTTCATTATATACCGCGATTCCCATCCGGTCAATTGCCAGCAATTCATTCACGGAACCGAACGCTTCATCCACAATACGCTGCGGTATTTCCTTGAGTGTACTTTCCTCACGTTGAAGCGCTTCCGCATCCTCCTGTTCCTGAGGCCTGACTAAAGATGCCGCAAATACCTTCTGATTTATTTCGAGCACCTGCTCAAGATTCAACCGATTCTGCAACCGCTTCCTCATATACAAAAATAATACCCGACCAAAGAAACAACCAGCAAGACAAAGCACAAGATAATTCCTACCGTCTTATTGGTGTTCGAACGTTCCAACTGTCTGCAGTATGCTTCCAATGTCTGGTCTTCTCCCTGCAACTTATACAAATCCGTAAAAGCCGAATTATTATAACTGTATGCATCCAGTTGTTTCAAGGCCAAAAAGCAACCGCTGCTTCATTTCTTATGTCCAGAATCACATGATAATCCGAATCAAACAATTCGTTCCACCAACTAATTTCAGCAGGTATTCCCGTACCTACAAGTTTCATATAACGATGCGGACGTCCGGGACGCGCATATTTCTCATAATGCTCGTTCAGCAACAACATGGCAGAATCCACATATTGCAAAGCAAGCTCGTAATTCTCATCTACATTGGCAAAATACGCTGCATTGGCATAGTCCGATGCAGCATCCAGCAAATCCTCATAAATAGAGTCCGTAGCTACCACTATCGAATCTTCCCTGCAACGTAGGCTGAATCGGATCATGCTGGCAAGATACCATTCCCATAGGAAGCAACAGGCAAAGCAATATCCCGAGCACCTTACGCACTCCCAAAGGCAAACGGAAATAAAAACGGCTTCCCTTTCCTAGTTCACTTTCCACATTAAAAGTACACACCGGAACAGTTCATTGGTTTCTTATATTTCTCAATGATTCCCTTACAATTCATCAATCCGAAACCACTGCCTTTATTTTCTTTTAATTCTTCCGGATTCTCCGCATTCTTGATGCCAATCACACGCGAGTCATATACTTTCTCACCTATGATACACGCCACATCTTCTTCCGAGATTCCTCTTCCGTTATCTTCCACAGAAATCTCCACATATGTATCCGTAGTATGTGCATAAACTTTAATGATACCTCCTTCCGAGTATATTTACGGGCATTCTCCGCCAGCGTATTAATCATAAACAGAGTCAGTGCCCGGTCTGCTTTCACCATAACGGCGGTCGGCTCAATCTCCAGCGTCTGCTTTTTCATCTCAAAGGAACGCCGTCCTTTTCCCAGCAACTCAAACAGTTCGTCAAGGCTGAACGTTTCGATATTCAAGCTCAGCGTTCCCTGCTTCATCTTAATCCATAGGGCCAAGATATCATTATACTCATTAATCGTAGTGACCAATTCGTCAATATACTGATATTTCTCCTTCTTTATCTTTCATCATCAATATATCCTTTCTCCGTGAGCTTGTGCACCTCGTTCAAAATACGGTCGATATAAGGATTGATACCATTGACAATAGCCATACAAGCTTTCTTTATCAGATTCTGACGCTTATTTCCCGCAATGTGCTGCTCATAGATATACCGTTGTTTTTCCAACTTCATCCGTTCGTCCCTCAATGCTTCCACCATCTGTTCATTGTCGACCGCCCAAATAATATAAGGTTCCAACACATGCACCAAAGCCTTTTCATCGCGATTCAGCCGATGCATAGGAACAAGCGCCGCTTTGCCCTCTTCGGGGATATCCAGTCTCATCCGCCCTTTCCCGAACAATTGGTCTATCCCTTCATGAATCAACGGAACATTCATCGGAATAGAAGAAGTAATATCCCGGCAAAGTCCAGAATCTGTTGCAAACGTTCCACGTCAACCTGATTTCTTATTTTGGAACGCTTATTGAAAACCACCAAAGAATAACCACCAGCACCAATCCGACAATCACCAAAAGAACAAGTGTCATCTGCCGTGAACCGGCTTCCAGTGAGACATAACGACTTTCCAACTCCTTGTCCTGACGGGTAAAATTCAGAATATCCAAGTATATATTCCGGTTGTAATCAGATGCATACTTCATTCCCAAACCTGCATACGACACACTCAGTTGTTCCCGGATTCTCGAAATCCATTCGGGGACAGTCTTTACGTTCTCCTGCATAATCCACGGTACACCCGTGTAAGTCGTATCCCTTCGGCAAACGTATATAACTTATCCAATGTGTCCGTCTCGTTATGATAATAGAGCATATGATGCCGGTTCACACAATTTAATGCTTTCGTCAATGTATCCAGCGCTTCCGAATACCGGCCATGTACATTCAGATACTTTCCGATAGACACATAAGCCCCGGCAATCTGATATAAATCATTATATTCGCGGAATTTTTCGAGCGCAAGTTGTGCCAGGCGTAAAGGTAAAAGTGAATCTATCGGAAAGTCAAACTGTTCTAACGCATGTGTCCGTCTTGTTTGAAAAATCGAAGTTATTGGAAGAAATCATTAGGTTGGCAAGCCCCTGCAGACCATTTCCCTCAAAATAAGGATGATTGTCCGAACAGCCATCCGCCACGTATAATAAAGATGATCGAACTCACGGAGTTTTCTATCTTCCGGTTTGTCAGCTTCCACCAAAGAAGCCGAACCCTTGATATAATGATAATAAAGCAACTGGTTCGTGTCTGCCAACGCTTCATCTTCCGGTATCCGATTGAGCGAGGCTACCGCTTCCTGTCGTTGCTGAAGATAATAGTAATAAATGGAAGAAACGATGAAGAACTCCGTAAAAGCATAATCCAGGCGAAGCTTCTCATGCCTGTCGGCGAACAAGTCACTTTCCTCACGGATACGCTTCATACGCTTCAACGCACTGTTCCGGTAATCATAAAATTCTTTGTTCATTGCCGTTCGCTGGCAAATTTTCATCAGCCCGATGTCGGCAATCAGGAGTTCGAGTTCGTTTTAGTCAGTTTGTACACCTCTTTGTGCAAGGCTTCGGCACGATCGAAATCCATGTTCATATAAGCCCAGAATCCCAGGTTATTTGAAGCTTCAGCTTTCCCCGATTTATAGAAGTTTACCTGACGATAAGCCTGTTCAGCATATCTATAGGAAGAATCAAGATTCCGGTAACGAAAAGCATACGCTTTCCCGTTCAGTGAATCAATCAGACGCACTTCTTTGGTCGGCACCATATCAGTGCACGAAAAGAAAGAGGCGAACAACACTACACCTATTATATATAAAGGAAAGCGTGAACTCATTTTATTATCGGATAATTAACAACGGATAATGGATATTCTCCATTATTTATTGCAAATCTACAAATATTTCCGATAAGATTGGAGAGAAAAATATTTTTTATACAATAAGTCCTTCTAAATAATAAGAGAAATTCCTACCTTGCAGGCAAATTAACAAATAGGTAAAACATCTATTATAAAATGAGCGAAAAGCACCCTTTATGGTATTCTCGGGAACGAACTCGAGATATCTTGCAGAAAAATCTGCGCAAGCCTGAATTGCCCTTTGGGAAATATGAACATAACCCATTTTGCCGATGGTGAATTTGCGGTTTCATACGAGGAGTCAATTCGTGGCGCACACGTATTCCTGGTTCAATCCACTTTCCCAAACTCAGACAACTTAATGGAACTTCTCCTGATGATTGACGCTGCAAAGCGTGCATCTGCAAAGAGCGTTGTTGCCGTAATCCCTTATTTCGGATGGGCTCGTCAGGACAGAAAAGACAAACCACGTGTATCCATCGGAGCTAAGTTGGTAGCCGACCTGCTTTCTGTTGCAGGTATCGACCGACTGATTACCATGGATTTGCATGCAGACCAGATTCAGGGATTCTTCAATATCCCAGTAGATCACCTGTATCAGCAGTGTTCCTCCCCTACATCCAGTCATTGCAATTGAAGAACTGGTGATTGCCACACCGGACGTAGGTGGTTCAAAACGTGCCAGCACTTTCTCCAAATACCTTGGTGTGCCATTGGTACTCTGTAACAAATCACGCGAGAAAGCGAATGAAGTTGCTTCCATGCAAATCATTGGTGATGTAAAGGCAAGAATGTTGTCTTGGTTGACGATATTGTAGACACAGCAGGAACAATCACCAAAGCTGCCAACATCATGATGGAAGCCGCAGCATCTGTACGTGCCATTGCCAGCCACTGTGTGATGTCCGATCCGGCATCTTTCCGTGTACAAGAGTCCGGTCTGACGGAAATGGTATTTACCGACAGTATCCCTTACACTAAGAAATGCGCGAAAGTAAAACAGTTGAGTATTGCCGACATGTTTGCTGAAACAATTAAACGCGTTATGAATAACGAATCTATCAGTTCACAATACATAATCTAAGCGAACAAATTTCGTTAATAAAACGGTGAACAAGTCTTGCATAGCGCAACTTGTTCACCGTTTTCTTTACTTTATATCTTTTATTGCAGTCTTCCTAATTTATAGGTTCCTTTCTTGATGACCTTTCCGTCCTTATCAGTCTCTACAAAAGGACCGTCCTTTCCTTGTTTGAAAATCCGTCAAAGCGGTTGCCATCTTTGTCGACCTGCACCCTGCCCCTCTTCCAATCCATCAACAAAACCACCTTTATATTGCATACCTGCGACAGTCTTTAAAGTACCTTGACCATTCGGACGGTTGTCCTTCCAGTCACCTTCATAAACATCACCATTACTCCATTTGTAGACACCCTTTCCGTCACGCCTGTTATTTTTCCAGTCACCTTCGTACACAGCCCATTCGCCCAGGTAAAAGTACCTTTGCCATCTTGCATACCGTCTTTGAAATTTCCCACGTATTTGTCACCGTTGGCATGATAATAAACACCTTCGCCGGTACGTTCGCCTAAAAGATAAGACCCTTCATAACGGTCGCCCGTATGGAAGAAGTACGTACCTTTGCCATGTTGGATATCATCCGCCCAGTCACCCTCGTATTTATCTCCGTTGGTATACTCAAATACCCTTGCCGTGGCGGACATCATCTTTCCAGTCACCTTCATACTTACAGCCATCATCACAGTTCATGGTACCTTTACCGTTTTTCTTGTCGTTCTTCCAGTGACCCGTATATTTTGCTCCATTCGCCCAAGTATAAGTACCTTTACCTTCACGTTTATCATTCTCCCAGTTACCTACATACAAGTCGCCATTATGATAATACATTGTACCTTCACCATGCTGATAGTCCGAAACCACATACCGTCATAACGGTTATTATTCATGAAATAATAAATACCTTTTCCATGCTGCTGGTCTTGAAACCATTGCCCTTCGTATTTTTCTCCGTCGGGAAACAGATAGATACCGTAACCTTCACGTTTTCCCTTTATATATTCTCCTTCATAGACATAACCGTTTTAAAGACCGTCTTTCCTTTTCCATTCGGCTTGCGTCCTTTCATTTCACCTGTATAGACGCTACCATCCTTAAAAGTATAGTTGCCAATCTTTATATCAGTAGAGAATGTATCCTTTATTTTCCGAAAAATCCGCCTTTTTCCTTCATTTTCTTGTGCCATTGCTCCCGCTTGTGTAAGGAGAGCCAATAAAAGTGTAGTATATAGATATTTCCTCATTTATTTTAGTAGTTACTCTTTTAGATTTACAATTTGGACAAAGATACAATTTCTCTCCCATAAATCCCTACCGGAAAGCAAATTATGACAACTTTTACCTGCGATGACCTCTTTTAATGTCTCTTTGCACAAATAACGCTGTGCCAAATCCTGTATTTCCGCAGGTGTAATCTCATTTACCGCATGCAGAGAACGTGAGAAATAGTCATCATCCAAACCGGAAGTAGCAATAAATATCCATGCGTCCGAGAGTGAGAAAGGCGACTCGTAGCTACGGCACATCTCACCCAACATATAGTTACGCACCATCGTCAGTTCCTCAACCGACACCTGTTCCTGATGTAACCGGTCTATCTCGTGATACACTTCCTGTATCAACGGCTCCACATATTCATTATCCGTTTCCGTCGAAACAATCAACACCCCACTATCCGGATAAAACATGATACCAGCCGAGGATACCATAAGTATACCCCTTTTCTTCGCGGATATTGGACATCGGACGGCTACCGAAATAACCGCCGAACAAAGTCATCAGCACCCGCAGTTTCGGATAATCCGGATGTTCACGAGTGACAGTGGTACATCCCATTTTCACCGCACTCTGCATAGCATCTTCACGCTCTGTAAAATCCTCTTTCGGGAACGGCAGCAAAGGAAAACTTACTTTCGGCATCTGTAATTGATGCTGTCCGAACGGAACTCCGAAAGTATCCGTTACCCGACGGATAATATCTTCCGTCACCTTGCCGGAAAGAAAAATAGAGCAATTGCCCGAATGATAATACCTCTCATAGAAATCACGAAGAACATCCGAGTAATGGTATGGTAATCCTCCATTACTATTTTCCACATGGATGATGTTCCCCGTAAAGAGACTTCAACAGACTGCGATGCGCCAGGAAATCTACTTTGGATGTATTAACCAGATACTGTTGGATATTCGTATCCAGGATAGTCCGCAGTTCTTTTCAGGAAAGAGCGGTTCTTTAATCATGGATTCCACTACTTCTAACGTTCTCGCCAAATACTTATTCAGCGAATAAACCGTAATATAAGCATACTCCGAAGAGCTGGACAGTTCAAGCCACGAGCCATAATAATCCAGTTTCCCGGCAATGGTAGCTGCCGTATATTTCACAGTACCTTCGCGAAGCATCCGGTTGGTAAACAAAGCTTGCAGTTTCTGCGACTGCTGCCAACGACCTCCGGCAAAAAGTATGTCCATACGTACCACATCCTGCTCACCGGCATTGATAACGGTCAGCGGAATACCATTCGGCAAAGAAGTCCGAACAGAGTAAGTATCTGGAAATTTTTCAGAGTTTGTATTTCAGGCTGTATCGTTCGATTCATAAGATTATCCCCTGTTCTTCAAAAATTCCTCTGCACGTTCCAAGTCCTGAGGAGTGTCAATTCCAATCGTTTCCACATCACTGATACCGACCTTTATCTTGTATCCGTTTTCCAGCCAGCGAAGCTGTTCCAATGATTCGGCTATTTCAAGAGAAGATTGCGGCAGATCGGTAATCTCTTTCAACACCTCCGTGCGATAAGCATACAAACCGATATGTTTATAATAAGTATGTCCTTTCAGCCAATCCTGTTTTTCAGCATTACGTTGATAAGGGATAATAGAACGGCTGAAGTAAAGTGCGTTCCAGTTTGTATTGACTACCACTTTCGGTGAATTCACATTTTGGAGTACGGCAAACGGTTCATCGGCAGTGAAAGGTTTCACCAATGTAGCAATTTGCGTAGTCGGGTCTTCAAAGCAAACTTTTACAGCATTCAACTGCGAAGGCTGGACAAAAGGCTCGTCTCCTGTATATTGACTACGACATCAAAATCACCACCAATCTTGGTACAGGCTTCGTAACAACGGTCCGTACCGCTTTTATGATGGACAGAAGTCATAACTACCTTACCGCCGAAAGCTTTACTGCCGCTTCAATCCGCTCATCGTCAGTGGCTACATAAGCATCATCCAAAACACCTGCTACTTGTTCATATACACGTTGTATCACTGTTTTCCCACCCAGGATAGCCAACGGTTTCGCTGGGAAACGCGTGGATGCATAACGAGCAGGTATTATTCCGAGAAATTTCATATCTGAATCTATTTTAATTCTTCTAATCCCTTCAAGATATACTCCCTTTTCAGGTCTTCGGGTTTCAGCACCCGGTCGTCAAAAGTAAGCAAATCAATATCCAGGCAAACTTTCTTCTTTCTTATCTCCCGGACGACGGCCTGCAGACTGTTCGATCGCTTTCAGTTCCTTCCTCACTTTCTCTTCCTCTGCTTCGGAAAAGAACTGCGCTACCTGATTGGAAAACAACGCCGGACTTTTGAAAACAAAGGTTGTGTTTCCTGCTCGGACGTGAAGCGAATGGAAGGAAACAAATCCGCTAACTTTGCCGTGCAAAAGCAGATTTTCCTTCCGGTTATAGTTACTTCCAATACAGATGATACACTTATGCATGATTGGAAACTAAGATTAGTTAAACAAATCATCCAATCCAATTTCTTCCACTTCACCATTTGAAGTTTCCGAACCGGCACAAGGATCAAATCCCTCAGGAAGTTTAAATTTTTCCTGCTGGTCATATCCCAAAGTCGGATCATCATATACTTTCATATAGATTGCCCAAATAGGCAGTGCGGCAGCAGCTCCCTGACCATATGTCATTCTACCGAAGTGGATATCGCGTTCATCCCCCCCTACCCAACAGCCGGATACCAGCGAAGGCGTGAATCCCATAAACCAAGCATCGGAATTGTCATTGGTTGTTCCTGTCTTTCCACCCATATCAGCAATGATACCATAGCGACGCACACGTCCGCCCGTTCCTTCATTGATAACGGCACGAAGCATAACAAGCATTTTGTAGGCACTCGAAACACTGATCACTTCTTCCATTTGGGGTGCAAATGTAGAAATCACATTCCCGTCACTGTCTTCGATACGAGTGACAAATAACGGAGCTACACGAATCCCCTTATTGGCAAAAGCAGTATAAGCACTCACCATTTCGCCGACAGAAATTTCACAAGGACCGAGACAAAGAGAAACAACCGGATCGATAGCTTTATTACGTACACCAAAACTATGAATCAGTCTCACCAAATTATATGGATTCAGCTTACCCATCAAGTAAGCAGAAATCCAGTTATCGGAATTAGCCAATCCCCATTTCAAAGTTACCATTTCTCCATAACGCTTGTTGTTGGCATTACGTGGTGACCATGGAGTTCCGTTTTCATCAATCAATGTCTGCTCTACGTGACGCACCAAGTCGCAAGGAGAGAAATTATTCTCCATAGCCAAAGTGTACAAATAAGGTTTGATAGTAGATCCCACCTGACGGCGTCCTACCATAGCCATATCATACTGGAAATACACATAATTCGGTCCTCCCACATAAGCCTTCACATGTCCGTTCATCGGGTCCATTGACATAAATCCTGTACGCAGGAAAGACTTGTAATAACGGATGGAATCCATCGGGCTCATAATCGTATCCTTATCCCCTTTCCATGAAAAGACAGTCATCTCTTCCGGTTTGTCGAATGCTTTCCGAATCTCCTGTTCCGAAGCTCCCGCTTCCTTCATCAAACGGTAACGGTCAGTCTGCTTCATTGCCTTAGTCAGTAATTCTTCCACCCGTTTCTCCGGCAACGATCTTGCATAAGGAGCATTCTTGCTTCCCTCTTTTTCCTTGAAGAATACCGGTTGCAGATAATCCCCCAAATGCTCTTTTACGGCATCCTCAGCATACTGCTGCATACGTGAGTTAATGGTGGTATAAATCTTCAAACCATCAGTATAGATATTATAGTTCGTTCCGTCCTTCTTCTTGTTTTCGCACACCATCCATACAACGGATTTGTTTCCCAAGAAAGAGAATCTTCGTAGAATTTCTGCATTTGCCAACCACGATAATCGCTTTTACCGGTTTTGGTGCAGTCATTACCCCACGAAGATATTCGCGGAAGTAAGTAGCCAACCCCTCTTTATGGTCTACACGATTATAAGTCAACTTCAACGGAAGAGCCTGTAACGAATCACGTTCAGCTTCTGTGATATATCCTGCTTTGCGCATCTGTTCGAGCACCACATTACGACGTCCGCGAGCACGTTCGTTGAAGCGTACCGGATTATAAAGCGATGGATTTTGCACATACCGACCAAAGTCGCCGCTTCTTCCAGTTTCAAATCTTCGGCCCAGTAAGTAGTGTGCAGCCGTCTTGATACCAACAGCATTATTCAGGAAGTCAAACTTATTAAGATACATGCTCAGAATTTCCTCTTTGGTATAATACCGTTCAAGTTTCACGGCAATCACCCATTCAATCGGTTTCTGAAAAAGGCGCTGAAGAGTATTCCTGGCAACATTTTCCGTAAACAACTGCTTGGCAAGCTGCTGAGACAGAGTACTACCCCCACCCGCATTTTTCTGAAACATCAAACCACGCTTTACAAATGCACGGAACAATGCTTTGGCATCAATACCCGAATGTTCGACGAAACGAACATCTTCCGTAGCAATCAATGCATTAATTATATTTGAGAGAGTTCCTTATAAGGTATATACGCGATTTTCTCTTACTGTAAGACCAAGTACCCAGCACTTTGTCATCCTCAGAGAAAATCTCCGTCGCAAACTTATAACTCGGATTCTCCAACTCCTCGACAGGCGGCATATATCCTATCCAACCTTTCGAGATGGAAACAAATATAGTGACCACAGCCACTACTCCAATTGCCAATAAAATCCAAAGAGCTTTTATTATTTTTCGAATCATGTTTTTTTCTAGCTTAAAAACGCATTAAATTAAGGTGCAAAGGTAGATAAAATCCAGTACTCAGCCAACGAGTTTGATTATTATTTCAGTTTTGTTAAATACCACATTCCTCTAAAACACAAAACAGGCGGGATTTTTCCCGCCTGTCATTCATGCCTAATTATATCTTAACTACAAGATACCTACTACATCGTTGCCGCCTGTACACCAATCACTCCGGCAATCGCACCGGCAACAGCAATAATCACTTTCAAAATCATACTCCAAGTTCTTTTCATAGACATTCTACTTTTAAAATTAAACATTAAACAAACTACCAAACAGCCAATTGTGAGTTGCCAATTAATCAAGCGGCCGGGTCAGGTGTTTCTCCGTCATCTCCCCATCGTCGCCACCACCTTCATCACCACCATCATCCGGATCTTCCGGTGCTACAGTAACACTGATTTTCTTCAGATATTCATCCAGACTGATCAAGTCCAGCTTCTCATCTGCCCGCGTTGCAGTCTTTGTGACACGCAGTTCCTTATTCGCTTGAAAAAGATACGAACACTCTCCACACTTTTAGCAGTGATATCCTTCGCCAGCTCCGCACCTTTCGAACGGGCAGCCAACATAAATACTCCTAAACCTTCGATATTCACCGACTTACCTTCCAGCAACTGTTCCTTCATCTTATCCACGAAGTTCTGAATCACACTCTTGATATCACCGACAGAAAGAGAAGAACGATCCTTCATCTTCTCTGCGAGATATCTCAAATTGACAGACTGGCCTAAAGTAATCAGATGCGGATAAAATCTCTTGGGAGAATTAGGGACACGCGGATCTGTCGGTCGCGTAATGACTTTGTAAATTACACTCATACTACGTTTTTAAAGATTCAAATTCAAGTTATTTATTCACGTTTCGTTGATCAACGATGCAAAGGTGCGGCTTTTATTTCGTATAGAAAAACGGAAAAAGCCCCTTGCGGAGCTCTTTTATTCGATCAAGTGCATAATAGACTATTAATCAACAATATATTTCTTTTAGAATCTCTTACATCTATTTTTCTGAGTATCAATAATCACTTCACAGACAGTTGTAAATGAAAAAGCAATAACTTATGTACATTGAATTTGATAAGGAATATCTGAGGGAACTTTATGAACAAGGACGCACAGACGATAAGAAACACCGTTTCCAGCCAGAGATAGTAAGAGGGTATCAAAAGGCTGTGTTTGCGCCTTGTCTGGAAATTGTGTCACGGACCTGTTTTGCAACAACGCGTTAAATTACGAAGTCCTGCAAGGTGATAAATCAGGTATTTCTTCAATTCGCATAAATCGCAAGTACCGTCTTGAATTTACGGTTAAAGACGTGATGAACGAACAGATAATAAGTTTGCAAATTGTTGGATATAAGTAACCATTACAAATAATTTAAAGATATGGAAACAAAGAAAATATATGCCCCGGATGAGCTTATACCTTCGAAACCTATACATCCTGGAGAAATGCTCAAGGATGAGTTACAAGCACGCGGAATATCGCAACGTAAATTTGCCGAACTTATAGGTGTGTCCTATTCAGTTTTGAATGAAGTTTTGAACGGCAAGCGACCGATAACAACAGAGTACGCACTAAAATAGAGGCAGCAACCGGTACTAAAGCATACATGTGGATAAATATGTAAACTGCATATAATATGCAAACTGCCCGCCGTGACAATCGACTTTCAGCCGTATTGGAACAAATACGCAAAGCGGTCGCAATGCTTTAAAGTAGCTCCAAACATTATTTATCTTTCAGTAACACAAAACAGGCGGGAAAATCCCGCCTGTTTTGTGTGTTTTAACACTTTATTCACTGCTTAATTATTATTTATTCTTCTAATCCCTCATGCATTAAAGCAGGATATTATGTATTTTCAAGCATGCTGTTGCCATTTTCTTCTTTTTATATACTATCCAATTTCATCATGCCACTCTCACTCAGCAAAAATCATCAGGACAAGAAATACCTGAAAACGAAGATGTATCTGTTCTAAAGATTCCTGTATCAATTCCAGCGTATGGTATGCGATCAAAATGTCATACATAAATGCCTTCCTTCAGCATCTTCTCACGCAAAACGAATCCATCTTGTCACGCAATCGTACAATATCCACTTTGCAACCCAGCAAGTCTTCCAACTCCTGCTTAATACCAGCCAAAGCAAAAGCCATGGAGTTGCTTTCTATATAAATATCGACATCGCTTGTAGCAGTATGTTCATTGCGAGCTACCGAACCAAATATTCCCATACGCAGAATTCCATATTTAGATGCATTTTGTTGCATATAGTGGTGCAATAAGCTGACATATTCTGATAATGTTTTCATTTCTATATCTCTTTAATGGCTCTGAGTTACTTATCTACGCTATTTATACCACAAATATAATAAGTAAATTCGAGAATATAATACTAAGCCATAATCTTCACAGAGAAAAGATATATCACCACATTCAAACCATTTATTTCACTACAATAGGAATCATTTTACTATCCATGCGATTATCCCATATATATGCGATATAAATAACAGAATCTTCTATAAAATAAATTATACGATGATGAGGATACTCTAATAAAGAACGGTATTGCTTCTCTCTACCTACCAATAGTTCTTCTACCTTACCTAATTGAGGATTAGACTGTAAAATACGAACAGCATTCAATATGCCATTTCGAAACTTATCTGCAGCTTTCTTGACCTAAATTCTTCTTATACCACTGAAATATAGCCTTGAAAACATCTAAAGCTTCTTCATCCCATTCAACTTGAAACTCTACCACGACATTATTCTCTTTAAGGCTTCTTCATTACACACCTTTTTTCCCTGAGAAAAATTCTTTTCTACACGGTCTAAAATTGTATGAAGTTCATCTATTGAACAACAACCTGGTATAGATGTAGAACTTGAATAAGCTCCATATTCAGAGGTTGGTTCTGACACATGTGAAAGATATTCTTTCTTCTCTTCTATATCATGAGATTCTTTCTTTTTCATTTTATGAATTATTTTATACCACAAAGGTAACAAGTAAATCCGAGAATAGATACTAATCCATAATTATTTTCCCTTAAACCGATAAAAAAGGACGTTAATCAACATACCCCTAAAACTGATATATCAACCATCTTCACAGACAGTTGATATATCTTACATACAAACACATATCAGCTTTTACGCTAATATGAGGGATAAGTCAGGAATATACCGCTGTATTCTTCCCAACTCGTATAATGCAGGGAATTCATGAATATATCATGAGTTCAGGGACCTACATATTTCTTTGATATTCCTTTAAATAGTTCGTAATACCTTCCAGCAATATATTCGTGACGCACAGCTTCCCTTCTTCTGAGAGAAGGAATTCAACATCCTCCTTATTATCCTGAAAAAATTCTCGACCAGCACTGCCGGACAATTCGTTTTCTGACAGATATAAAGATTGGCAGTCCAATACAACTTGTGCGGAGACGGACGACGTACTTTCACCTTCCTATTCAAGGCAACTTGTGCCAATTGCTGGGCAAGCCGTTTGCTATTCATTGAAGCATTGTTACCATCAAATACGCTCCATCCGTTTGCAGACATCCACTAGCACCATTCCCCATCGCATTGCAATGGATTGATACCAATATAGCTTCTTTGCCGAATGCATTGATACGCCTCACACGCTCAAATAACGCCACATCATTTTCTCCCGGCACAATACGCATAGCATCAATGCCTTCATTTTGTAATCCGGTTACCACTCGGTCTGCAATCTCACGAGTATATGCATACTCCTTCAAACGACCGTCAGGCGAACATTTGCCGGGAGTTTCCTTGCCGTGTCCATTATCTATTAATATTTTCATATATAAATTATTATTTCCTCCCCTAATATCAGCTTATTCATATTGCCAAATATCATCCATGGTAATGGGCACATAGGCACCATCTTTCATCTCTATGATAACAGAAGGTTCATGCACAACAAGAGTATGCCACATTCCAACGGGGACTTGAACACCATAAACACCTTTCGCAGGATTCAAATCATAACGACCGCATTCACCCCTTTTCGTTATAGAAAAGTTCGGTGACATGCCCTCTAAGTAGAATTACAGTTTCACTAGTCGTTGTGTGACGATGAATGGGAACATGCGTTCCCGGTTGCAAGGCATTGAGCATACGTTGTGAAGTGTCTCCATCGCCATTACGCAAATCCAGATTGACACGGCGTCTCTCATTAGTCTCAGCCTGAGACAGCAACTCATCAAGTAATTGGTCATTAATTTCCATAATTCCTTTCGTTAGCTTTAGCACGAAGATACTCTTCGTACAAATGATAATACTTCTTTGAACAATATATAGGCTACACACAGCAATGCCAATACCACTAGAGAGACGTAAGCATGGAGAAACTTTATCAACTTACGGCTGCTGCCTATGAAGAGAAATACATCACCGTTCCTGATACGCTCGTGTACCACACCGCAGAGAAAACTGATACTCTTGCACATATCAGTCTAGACGACTACGTCCTCTATAGATGCTTTGGCACCCGTTGGGGAATGGAAAATGCAGAGTGGGCGCATCCGATGATATGGTCACCATCTTCATGACATAAAGATGACAGTTGTTGTCCTTCAGCACCATCATCAAATTCATTTGAGTGAAAGAAACCCTATCTGACAGCTCCGTCATGAGTTGCTTCAAATCCTCAAATTGGGCCTGAGTGTAGTTATGTAATTCTGCAATTTTCATATCTTCTGCATTTCGTATCTCGTCTTATCAGTCCTCTGTGGCCAAAAGAGGTAGCAAATAAATTGTTTTATTGCGGGTAAAATCTTCATGATTATTTGTTTCTTTGCAGCAGGTGATGGTATCGAACCATAAACCGAAGTTCCACCTATGCACCTGCTTATCCATTATTGGTTACTGAAGCTATCCAAGGATTACTTTGCAATCGCCTCCTTAATGCAATCCACAATGTACTTCACATCCTCATCGCTTACGTATGGTCCTGCAGGAGGCAGAAGCCGACCTTGAAGAGGGCTTCCTCCACACCGTTGGTGTAAACGGCATTGTCGCGATAGACGGGTTGCTTGTGCATTGGTTTCCAAACCGGACGGCACTCTACCTTCTTACCGAGCATGAAGACACGGAGGGCTTCAACGTTCTCGTTTGGCTGGCAGTCGGTGGTGGTGCTATCTACCGCCTTGATGACACCTGCAGCACCTCCTACGGCAGTCTTGATTACCTCCTTGTAGGCGTTCTCCTGACCCAGAACGTGTACGTCTGCATCGATGGTGGCTGCACAGAGCCAAAGTTGGCATCGTAACGAGGATCAGCAGGCTGCTTGTGGATATGTACCCGGGTACATCCTTGAGGAGCTCTTCGTAGAGTGCCTGCACGTGCTTGTGGTGTGCGATGTGCTGGTCGAGAACGGTCATCTGTCCACGGCCGATGCCTGCACATACGTTCGACATGCGGTAGTTGTAGCCGATGGCAGTATGCTCGTAGTAAGGATATGCATCGCGTGCCTGAGTGGCGTACCACATGATGGTGTTGACATCCTCGGCATTCTGACAGATAAGGGCACCACCACCCGAGGTAGTGATCATTTTGTTGCCATTGAACGAGAGCACACCGAACTTACCGAAGGTTCCGAGCACCTGTCCGTTGAAGCGTGAGCCCATACCTTCGGCAGCATCCTCCACTACAGGAATGCCGTGCTTGTTGGCAATGGTCATGATGCGCTCGCAGTCGTAAGGCATACCATAGAGTGCCACAGGCACGATAGCCTTTGGGTAACGACCGGTCTTCTCCTTGCGGTCGATGATAGCGGCCTCGAGGAGCTCAGGATCCATGTTCCAGGTGGTAGCCTCCGAACCTACGAACACAGGCTTTGCACCTAGGTAGGTGATAGGATGGCTGGATGCGCAGAAGGTGAACGACTGCACGAGCACTTCATCACCATAGCCCACGCCACAGGCGAGAAGGGCAAGGTGTACGGCTGCGGTACCGGCAGAGAGGCAAACAACCTTTGTGTCCTTTGAGTGCTGGATTGAGATTCCATGCGGCAGAGGTTGCTCTGGCCAACGTGAGTCCTGATATACAGCACTCTCGACATTGCTAGTGACAAACTTGCGAAGGTCTTCTTCGAAGGCATTGACATTGGGTCCCATAGGGACTACCCAGTTGGTGTCAAAGGCTTCTTTAACGTACTTTTGTTCCATTCCGTCTTCGCTCATGTGGGCGAGACAAAGGTAAATTGTTTTACATTCTTCCATTATGAACTTATATTTTGTTATTGTTATTTATTCATTTCAAAATCATGCCTTCCGGCTTAGCTGGCTCATATACGCCATCCTTCACCTCTACCGTGTGGAACTAGCCGATGGGAATCTGCAGTCCATCACCCGGGCGCAGAGTATGACGCTCAGTCTCGTTACCATTGTTGTCGTAGTACATTTCATCAATTTCACCATACAAAATGATAGCCATCTCAACCGACTTCATGTGCCAGTGGATAGGCACCTAAGTACCCAGAATCAACGCATTCAGCAATCGCAGACTCTGATCTGCATCCGATGTTCTCAAGTCCATTGCCTGACGAAGACGAAGATTCTCCTTCGCCTTCTCAATCAGATCCAAATATAATTCTTTGTTCAGATTCATATTTTTAAATTCCTTACAGTTCAACGTTCTTTAAAAAAATGTGACACACTTTGTTCCATAGGAAGCGCGGCATGGATTCGTAGCCATAGCGTGCATGCAGACAGCTGCAGGCAAGGATCTCTGTCATCACACGGATGCGAACCCTCAACCATGAGTGACCGCCTTGCTTCTCCATGCTCTCCATCGTGCGCTTGCCCTCTATCGCATCCGCAATGGCATCTGCTAAACGCATAAAGCGGTCGAAGCCAAACTCACGGCAACGCAACTCAAACGTGTTATGGTCAAACACCTGACGCCTCAGCACCACCCAATCCACAAACTGACGGAAAGTAAGATGCCCATGCAGCAAGTCGCCCAACGCATGTTCTGCCCACAGCATAGCCGTGAACATCAGCGGAGGCATGTTCAGCCCCTTGCTATTCTCTTTTCACAATCCAGCAACAGCCTCAGGTATTTCTCGAAGCGCTTCAGATTCTTATTTCCACGCACCGGAGTGATGAACTTGTGCTACTCAAAATGCCCTCCATCCATCGTAAACGACACATCCTTATACATCGCCTTCTCCAGTTCAATGTCCTCCGACTCCAGCACCTCACAGGCCTTATCAAACTGCTCTGTGAACACATCCACATCGCACGAACACCTTTGCTCAGGCACCGGATAATATTGCGCTACAGACTTCCCTTTCAGTAACGTCAGCTGCACCCCAGCAGGAGCTAAAATCACCCCAACTTCTGGGCAGCCTCCCACTGATGTCCATTTTCGGTCTTCATATACCCGCCTGCCCGAGCCAATCCATCAAGCAATCCATGTCTGGGCGCTGATTGGCAGGCAAGGATTCTATAGCAGAAAACAGACAGCAAGGACACCTAAATCTGCAGATAGGTCCATCACCTTCTGCCAGTCTACAGTAGCAGGAAACGTCTCAACTTTTCCAGTGAAGGCAGTTCGTATGAGTGATATAATTACGTCTTGTTCTTTTGTCATTATGGTATTTATACTTCTTCTCCAGCGAATTTCACCTTGAATCCCAATACCGTTGCAAAGATCATCTCGATATCCTTGATGAACGAGTAGTTGCGGTAGTAGTAACAGTTAAGACGCACCTTATCCGGATAAATCACATTGTCGTTGTACTCCGTAGCTATCTCCTGCATTGGGCGCTTGTCGCCCTCAGCCTCTTCTTGACTACATACTCGCTGATCATTTCGTCCTCGAGTCGGTACTTGAGTGTTGCAGGGCCTGTGATACCCGGGCGCAACTTCAGCACGTCACGGTCATCACCCTCCAGCTTGTCAGCATAGCCCGGAACATCAGGACGAGGACCTACGAACGACATATTTCCGATAAGCACATCCCACAATCCGGGCAGCTCACCCAACCTGTAATGGCGCATTGTTGCACCAAAGGAGTGATACGGCTATCGCCGGCAACACTTACAGATGACCAACCTTTGTCGCCCCTTTTTGCATTACCACCCTCATTGTTTTTCACCGGAATCATAGTTCTGAACTTGTGGCAAGTAAATAGACTACCACCCTTGCCTACACGTTTCTGGGTAAAGATGACGCCCCGGCATCTTCACCTTCACCATGATGGCAACAATGAGAAGAACTGGCCAAAGGAACATAAGACCGATAAAGCTGCAATACGATCAAAACACCATTTCAAAAGAATCCCATATTGTTTTAATCTTTAATAATTTCCAAATAAAGTTCATTATGAGGCAACTCTTCCACAACCTTGAAGTCGCTTGCTGATATTGCAGAACGATACGATGCAACATTATCCTTCGATACTGTCTCAAACAGACGCAAGCCGATACCAAAACCAACCTCGTTCAAGAGTTTGTTCATCATAGTACCAAGACCCTTACCACGATAGTTGATATCCACCATGCGACCTCGGAATCCCTTGCCATGGAAGAAGGAACGGTTGAAGCAATATGCCGCAATTTTTCCGTTTGAATTATCGATCAGCAAATAGGCGAGAAATGCCTTGTTTCTCTGGAGCTTCTTGATAGCCGTATCATCAAAGCCATGTGGGCGAAAGAAAGTATACGCCTCATCTGGTTGACGAGCGAAAACTCCACCAATTTGTCCGTAGGTACATCAGACAATTTTACGATTTCATATCCTTCATGTGGTGTCGTAAACTCGAATGCCTTCAACTTTCTACCATATCGAATAGTGAAAAGAAATGAATTAGTATATCAACAAGATCCCACAACCATGGCATCTTGTCTCTCAAAAATGAGCAATTGCGTACAACATATAAATCAAAAGTGTTTCATTATCGCACCAAAAGTATGCTTCTCTGTGTAGTTATTCAGATAGAACTGATAACCCTTCTCGCCCATAGCCTTGATGTCAGACTTGAGCATCTGGTTCACGCATCCAGTGAATGCCTCCACGTTATTACTTGGAGCCCACATGCCATAACCATTAGCGGCAGCAATAGAACCCGTGTCACAGTTAGGATCAGTACAAGCAATGATAGGTTTCTTCTGCATCAGGCAAGCCAACAACCGTGAAGGGTAGTTATGTATAGTGAAGCGGTAGTCAAGGAAGATAAGACCCACATCACAAGCATTAGCCAACTTGTCGTAATCCTCTTTGGCAGTCGCTTATAGAGAGATACGTTCTGCGGTTTCTCCTCATTTATAAAGTTATTTAGTCTTTCATATTCCGTACCATCACCCACCACGATAAAGTGACAATCCTCACGCCTGCAGTTAGCCTTCAAGCAATCTACCAAGAATGGGATGCCCTGAGGCTTACCCAGGTTACCACCATAGAAGAAGACAGTCTTACCAACAGGCAAACCGTACTTCTCGCGAATAGCATCACGTTCTTCCATCGTCTGCTCTGGTTCGTCCACCGGTTCCATGCTGTTTGGACAAATTTCCACCTTCGCAGCATCAATCCAACTGTTGTGTTTCAGCACATACTTCACGTTCGCAGGACTCATGCATCCAATCCAATCAGATATACGATACATCTCCTCTTCTTACGGAAGGAATTGTACAGCAGCCCTTTCAGACCCGTCTTCTTCAGCATAGCAATATCCACCGCATTCTGTGGGAATATATCCTTCAGCATCAGGTAAGTCACCGCCTGCGGATTCTCCTTCTTTAGGTACTTGATTACATTGGTGAAAGTGATAGGAGGAGTAGAGTACAAAATCAAATCAAACTTCACGCCCTTGAAGTGTTTCTTTATGGCACGCTTGTACAGCAGTTCCAATGACACCTGCCCCAAGCCCTTCTCTATCACGTTTGTCTTCTGCACATTCAGCGTGCGCACACTCAATGCATGGGCACCATTCATTATCCAGCGTAGTAGGCTTACCCTCTCTACGTTCCGAAGGCATCACGATATAAACCTCATGCCCCTCATTCCTGAATCTGCGCATCAGATCGCTATAGATATACCTCTGCTCAATATTCGTCTTGAGCATAGTTAGAAAAATTACGTTCATATATTTGTTTTATTGTTTTGTTAACTATATATCGAAAAACGCCTAAAGCAACCCTATTCCGAAGATTGAGATTGCTCAAGGTGACAACCTTCATGCTCACATCCATAGGCAATGCTACTACAAGATTCTGCATTACAAAATTGAACTCACCTCATGCGGCATCGAGATACGCGACTACTAACTTATCCTGCAATGCTCCAACCTATATCAGCAGTTCTACAGATGCTGTATGATATATCTCCTTCTAGCCTCATACCCTATAGAGTATGAGGCTTATTTTATCACTATCACTTGTTACTTTGGCACACTCAGTCACGCCAATGTTTATATAACACATTCCGTAGGGTAATCATGAACATAAGATTCGAGTATGCAAAAATCTGACACCCGATAGTTATTGATTCGAATTGGGTTTGGATCTGTTGCCATCGGATCTGGCTCCCATGCAAGTTGAGTTCCATGCTTTAGTCTTTCAAACTCGTTGTATGTTTGCTTCGATATGCGGAATATAGAAGATAACTTTTTGCAGAAACCCTTAGTCGCAAGTGTATCTATAGTAGGCATTGCTATATTTTCTAACTTCTCAATAGGATAACCGAAGTCTTCATTTTTGTGAGCTGATGTATAAAGTATTCCATGAATTCGTCGTTCCGGCCTTTCATGAAGTTATGAACAATCAACCACTCCATTATCAATTGCGGTATTATATATTCAGGCTTAAAATCGTCTTTTGAATCCTTAACCTGAATCATACAAGATAATATCAACGGATACAATAGAAGACATTCTGTCATATCACGGTTCCACTTATCTACTGTTGGTATCCTTAGGTCGAGTGTCTTTATCTCTGCAGTATTTACCAATATAGAAACCATACAATTCTCAAATGTAGGTCTTGACATTTCTTCCCAACTTCCATAAATACTATAACCTATATATAAACATGGATGACCAGGAACACTATATCTTTGAGTCTTCATTTTACCCTCTTATCGAAAGGAATATGAAACATATCTTTCGGTTTCAGAGGATTTCGCTCTTCATTAGAAACGAGTCTCATTCTGAAGAACTCTGTATCAGGTTGGACATTATGTATATGTGTGCTTGTAGATAGAGCAGAAATGGTCTCGCTTTTATCTTCGTAACCATCCATCTGATTCTTGATGGTGCGATAAGCACTTGAATACATGCCTCTGAACTCACTTTCAACAGCCCTATTGATACCTTCGCAAAGCTTTTCTACACGAAGTTTAACCTCATCCCAATTCGAAGGTTTGTTGTCAAGCTTCTATGTCATTGAGGTATTCGTTCAATAGTTTTCTCAAAGGATCGCTTCCTAAAGTCAGAATCAGAATTCCTCGTTATTGGGAGTTTATCGTAGAGTGTTGAATATAATTAATCTGCAATCATATAAAACCTTTTTGCACCTGATGGTATCGCACCATATCGTATTGCAAGACCACTTGCGCAGGTGGTTATCCTTATTCTTTAATTTTGTCTTTCAACAAATCCTCATACAACCAACATACCTCGAAGCATTTATCCTTGTCGAAGTGTTGTTCAGCACGTTGGCGGCAGGATTCTGATGAGAGGGGATTCTCGCGCATCCACATGATGGTGTTGGCGAGGGATACTACATCTCCTTGTTTGATGACCTTACCGGTTTTCCCATCGATTGCCTCTGGAGAACCTCCTGTTTTATAGGTAATGACAGGTGTGCCACATGCGAGAGCTTCGAGATTGACCGTTGGGAAGGTATCTGCATAAGTTGTTGATAAGGACGTCAGCCTCATTATAGAGTTCAACCAGCTGCTTAACGTTCTGGGTACGAGTGATGCCACGGATGCCGGATGGCAGTTCTTTCAGTTGCTCTTCCTTCAAACCTACCATGATGATCTCATAGCCATCAGATAACATTTCACGCAACTTAAAGATGTCATTGTAGCCTTTGTATGGGAGCCATACGTTGGATACTGCAATTATTCGAAACCTATGGTTCTGCCAGAAGGTATAGAGTGTTGAGAGGGCAAAGAAAGTGGATGGAAAGTCTTAAGGTCAACACCATTGTGGATAACCTGGATCCGCATTTCTTTCAGGAACGACTGCTTGACGAAATCTCCCATCCAATCCGAACAAGGAACAATCGTCAGATTCTTGTTGGCAGCAAACAGCGATTTCTTCAGATTGAAGTTCTCACGCGAGCGATCTTTGAACTTGTTTCGTTGTGGACAGTTACCACATTCCGTTTGCCACTTCATACAGTTTTGCTGCACGAAGTGATAGCAATGGCCTGTGAAAGCCCAACAATCGTGGAATGTCCAAACCACCTTGATATCCGTCTGGTTAAGATATTCAAACAGCAGACGATAGTTGAGGAAATGGTCGTGGATGTTATGCAGCTGAACCACATTTGGCTTGAGAAGCTCTATCTCCTTGATCAGCTGTTTTGTAGCATGAGAAGAACATCGGCCTTCCAGATCCAACAAGCGATTGCCGGCATAGTGGATATAGGTATTCCATCTGCCCCCCACCTTGATTAGTTTGGAGGCAGACGGATTTGCTATGCGGCCATACGCTATATAACTTTCCCATCCTTGCTCTATTGCAGCAAGTCCAATGGATTCTGCATTTACCGGTTGAGCTCCCAGTTGTTATGCTTAATTTGAAGTAATTTAGGCATAATCAATCATCGGAAGTGCTTTTACTGCAAGGACCTCAATAATAGGAGTATCTTTGCCCTTGAGTAGTGCTGTTAATAAATCCATTAGATTTCTGCTGCCATTGGCTGGCGACCATTGCTTACTTATGGTATCGTATGCTTTAATAGCAAGATTTTTCCTTGTTTCGGGATTATTGATGAGATACGTAACTTTATCAAATAAAGAATTTACATCCTTCGATTTAAATACACAAACCGTTTGACAGATCTTGGATTAAATACGGAATCGATCCTATCTCATGACTTCCTACAACTACGCAACCATTGGCCATGGCTTCGTTTGCCACAGCGCCCCCAGCCTTCGTTTCTATCACTTGTAAACAAAAAGATGTCATGTTTCCTCATGGCGGTTATGATTTCTAAATTTTGCATCATTGCCGAAGAAATTAACAACATCCGTTACGCCTATATTTTTCGCCAATGTTCTTTACACTTTTTCAAGGACTCCGCCACCATATATATATCAATTGTGAAATCGAAGCCTTCTCTTTGAGTTTTTATTTAAAAGAATAGGTAGTTCAGGGTGTTTCAATCAATAAATCGCGAACACCACATCAATGACACTTTCTTTGCTTGCGAGGGGGAAGCGATGAAATGTCCCAATCTTCAACTGCCGTAAAGTAGCCCCATTTGTAGCATTTATCTTTGAAGGAATGTAACTTTGTATTGATCACCTGCTCCAAACGCACTTGAACACAGTTTGTAGTTAACATCCTTGTTCATGCGAGTGTGATAGAACCATTGCATCTTCAAAAGCGTAGGAGATAGAATGTTTTTGATACCTTGCTTAAAACCATCGTTCACCCACATCTATTGATATCTTATTTGTTGTGAGTCTCTGTTTTACGATATCAAATGCATATGGTGTATATATCACAACATCTGCTTCATCACTGAAATGAAACAACTATTGTATTCAGAATTGTTTTCCCAAGCCTTCACAAGAAAGGTTCGTCAGAATAGCATGGATAGCCAGATTTTAATGAAACTTTCTGGCATAGGTATCATCTCTACAAAATAATAGTCCCCATGTGTCAGACTATATAATTCTCGTGATATATGAATCTGATGATGATTAAGAAAGTTTGAAATAGGCTATTTTCATAACTTTATGATTATAATTACATTGACGTACAAGCGCCTAAAATAGGAATGGAACGAAAGCTCATTGAACTGGGACCAAAGGAGGGCATATTCCGCAAAGCTCTCAATAAAAGCTAATAAGAACACACATGAAATCAAATAGTTACGCTCCTTAAATCCGAGATATGCAATCTTGAAAATTGAAAATACAAGACAAAATATGGTATTGCATCCCAGAATGCCCCATTTTGTTCAGGCGAATGAAAATGTGAGCATTAGGCGGCATAAGGTCAAACCCATCACCGGAACCAAAAAATCCGAATAGCGGATGAGATAAAAAATAGGAAAATGATGTCTCTGCGTGTGTTAATCGACCAGATGTAGCATGCTATCCATATCTGTAGCATCTCGCTCCGACAATAGAGGGTAAAGCATATCTTGAATAGTATCCCCACCAAATACAGCCAATAATGCAATGATAAGAGGTATTGCAAAGATTCCCTTCCAACGAAATTCCTGAAATATGAGAATTAACACGCAAATAAAGTAACACAACAATGCTGTACGACAACCAAAGAAAAGTGCTGGATAAATATTAAGTATGGAAAAACCAATATACAGCCCCCTATAGATCAGTTTAGTTCCATTATGCATCGCGCAACAAATAGCAATGATAGCAAATACATCGAAGGCAGCACCAATTTGATTCTTGCAAGTTCAAGACCACCGAGTTTTCGTTAATAACAAACCGCCTAGACCGGCAGATACCAGAATATACTGCTATTGCACCAGTTAGTCACATAGGTAACAAGAACCAATGATTCTTATCTTTAGGCAAATCAAACAGATAAAAACTTGAAAATGCAGCTACCAGAGGAATTGCTATCTCCTGATCGAATTTTAAGAATAAGCCTGTGTGTGGATTCAATAAACCATAGAGGCTATTCACAAAACGAAATACCATTTGAGCCAATGTCTAAAGACCTTAGTTTGGGGAGTTCTGCTTATTTTGGAATACGGCCATCAAAGCTAAAATGCCAAAGCATACCGCTGATAAGATTTTAGCTATAGGGTTGTTCAGTCCATTATAATATGCACAAGATATAATTGCTACAAAAGAGCAGATTTGTAATGTATTTACTCATTTCTTCTTAATTCAATATACTTTGGTTGTGTGATATACGCGTTTATCTTCTGGTGGCAACTGCATGTAATCTCCTTTGTAGAGACAATGCAGATAAGTATCAAAATCCTTGGGGCCTTTGAATTTAAGGCCTTCAAACTCTAACCACTGAAAACCATCGAAACACTCCTTTGGAGCAAACGTGGAACTCCCCATTGGTAAGAGTGGTTACATATTGGCATGATTTCAAAGGATGTCGCTTTGCATATCTGGTCATAATTAATTCCTGAAAATCTGATGCCCATGCCTTATTCCAAGTAATAGCCTTCATGGTCTTTGCGAAGAGTTTCTTTATTATACTATTACCAGGCTTTTGCCAAGCATCTACAGAATAATGATTGAACCAATGAACGAGATTCAGATAACGACACACCTCACAAACCATTTTGATGACCAACTCTTATCCTTGATGCCATATTTTGGAAATACATCCATATAGACAGCCACTTCCATAGGATTAGATTCTGGGAACTCAACGAGTGTCGTTCTGGTGTCAGAGATCTTCATGTATGGATAGAGGTGTTCTGATGGCATCTCCACTTTGAGATATTCGTTCAAGCGGTAATCGCATTCCGACATGAAACGTATAAACTTATGATAGTCGAGCTGCGGCATGTTGATGTCTATGTCATCATCCCAAGGGATAAATCCTTTGTGGCGAACGGCTCCAATCAATGTACCGGCATCGAGGTAGTACATGAGGTTATGCTCATCGCAGAACTTAGCAAACTCAACGAGGATGTTGAGCATTACCTTCTTCTGTTCATCGAGCGTCATTGGTTTTCTATTGTCCATATTATTTTATGCTTTCTATAAGTCGTTTATACATTTCTTTCAAATCGTATCTTGGCTTCCATCCTACGGCCAATAACTTCTCAGCGCAAAGATGCAGTTTTGTGACAGGTGCATAGCCCATCTCAGGATGCGATTCTACACGTACAGCTATCTGAGGGTTGAAGTTGTCGCGAAGGAATTCTGCCATATCACGGATGGAAATGTAGGTGTCTTGGTTGGCTACATTGTAGGCTTGCCATTCTCGCCCTTCAGCAAGATATAGAGCATGGCTGAGACGCAGTCGGTAGTGTAGCAATAGGGTTTTGCAGATTCGCCTGTAGTGTGGAGCACGATGTCCTCACCTTTGATTACACTTCTGGCAAACTGAGCAAAAACACGATTGTCGTCTGCAGCAACACCTGCTCCAAAGGTTTGTGTAAGGCGAGCGACCTTGCATTCACTCCATATTCCTTAGCGTATGCTGCACATAGGTATTCTGCTGCTCGTTTGCCAAGAGGATAGGAACTGCGAGGGTCAGTATTGTCCACATAGCCTTGTTTATCCTCAGTAATAATGGAATCATCGAAGTTCTGACCATAATACTCCAAAGAAGACACAAAGACCATACCTCGTGCATCTGTACGTTGTGCATGATTCAGTAGAGCTCGTGTGGTATAGTAAGCAAGTTCGTATGTTTCCACCGGATGTGCTGTCATGTACTTACCTACAGTAGGGCTGGCGCAATGTACGATGTATTGGAAATAATCGTTAGCGGTTAAGCCGTTGAGGTATTCCATCAAATCACACTCTACGAAATTGATCTTAGAGGCTTCATCGCCATACATCATGCGAGCCTTTTCTATACTCCTAACCGGACAGGTTATCTCTATGCCTCGATTCAAAGCCAACAGGCAATGAACCAAAGTGGAACCGATGAGACCAGTGGCTCCAGTGATAAGGAATTTTAAACCAGCGACAAAATCTGCCAGCTCAAAGCTCTCTGCAAACTGCTTTATGTCTTCTTGTTGTATTTTGTTCATATTATTATAAAATCTCAGAAATTTCAGTTATAACTTGGTTACAATACAGTTTGACAATATCGACAGGATGTGTAGTAGTAAGACCTATTACATATCCTCCGCTTGTGTGCAGATTTGAGTCCGTTAATGCTATCTTCAAATATTATACAATCAGCAATATCAACATTTAAGCGTTCTGCAGCAATTTGCCAACATTCGGGTGATGGCTTTGGACTATTGAAGTCTTCCGCAGTCAGCACCAAATCAACCATGGCTTTCAGGTAAGGATACTGCAGATATACCACACTCATCTTGTAATTGTCACTACTGGTAACAATAGCAGTTTTCAGACCTTTAGATTTACATTGGTTCAAAACATCCAGAGCGCCATCAAAGAACTCATACTGCATATCAAGGTGATATTGTTGATAGCGCTCTTTATAGATCCACGAACTTCAGGAGCAAAGTACTCATTAACAATATTGTCAGTTGTCTGCCCTTTGATAGCATTTGGAAACACTTCTGGATTTAATCCATATTGAACTGCTATACGTTCCAAAACTCTTGATACTTCCCTTCGGTATCAAGCAGTACACCATCTAAGTCGAAGAGAAATGCTTCTACCCAGGTGGAAGGTAACTAATATCCAAAGATTTGTTGGTTTTCATGAACTTCAACCATTGCACGAAGTACGAAGTAATCGGTAGGTGTAGTAATTTTAATATTCTCCATAGGACCCTGGATAAGACCGAGTTTATATCCATAGTGGCTCATCATAGAACAACTATCTATGAAGTCGCTCTTACCCTCCTGCTGGCTTCTGCGATGCGCACCAATAATATCCTTAAGATAGAAACTCTGGGGGGCACGAGCCAACATACAGTCTGATCGTTTGGGAATGTCAGTATGCCGTCATTACGACTGACAACAAAGGTTTCTGTTGCCGGCACGCAAGTGATGCAGCTGCCACACTCCTTCACCTTTGCAATATTATCTGCTATAGTATCTTCGGTAATAAGAGGACGGACTCCATCGTGTATCATCACGATAGCATTTTCATCGCCTTGTTCCTTGACATACTCCTCGGCAGCACAAAGACCCTTGAAGATAGAGTCCTGACCAGACGCACCACCCGGTACAACTTTGACCACCTTATTAATCGAACTTCTCCAGCATCTTCTCAAGGAAAGGAATCCAGGATTCGAGACAAACCACAACAATTCCATCCACATCCGGGTGATTATCGAAGAGCTCGATGGTATATATGATGATGGGTTTTCCATTCAAGTCTAAAAATTGCTTAGGACGTGATTTGGTGTTCATGCGTGTACCTGATCCACCAGCAAATATTACGGAATATTCATAGTAACTATTCAATTAATCTTAAAATTCGAGCAGGATTCCCACTACTATGCAATTATCAGGTATTGATTTAGTGACAACAGATCCAGCGCCTACTATAACATTATTGCCGATGGTTATGTCGCCAATGATTACAACATTAGCACCAATGGTTACATTATTCCATTATTGGAGCATTGTTATTTCGTGTATTTCTGGAAATAGAACCATCTGGTTTAATAATGGTGGTGTCACCCTTATTTCCTAACGTGGCTGAATGTCTGTGAGAAAAGTTTTTACCTATATGTTGTGCACTTAAAATTGTAGCGAAGGAATGACGGCAGCATACCCTTATTGACTGACATTCAATCTTATACATCTTATTCCAGGTATATACCACGATATTAGTTTGCTAATATCACCCAGTCGATAATAAAAGAATCTAATGAAATAATCATCTTGCAACATAAGCAAGAGAAAGGGTAGTCCTATATAGTTTCTGTGACGATGAATTACATTCACCCTACAATCCTCATCTATTAAGGTCCTATTTTAGAAAGTAAATAGAATATAACATGCGGAATGTATACAATACTCTTTATACAGAAATTAAAATATCTAAAACAATCGTACCATATTTTAAATGTTAATAAAATTTATCGAAGCTCACTTTCATTATTTGATAATGTGTAATTTCTTGAAAATAATATTTCTTTGATTCTTGTTCAATATCACAAAGCAATCGATAATCAATGTCAAAATGGTGGTTACTCCTAAGCAGATGATCAGGAATATTCATGAGTTTTTAACAAGTGTTTACTTTCTTATAATATCGTGAAGTTTTCTGTACATCACGTATAAGAAGGGACAATTAAATTTAACTGCATATTTGTACATCAGATAAATGGGACCATCCAACATCTTTAAATAAAAGATACTTACCAAAACCTTCGATGTCACGAAGTCGTCTCATCTGACGATTTTGTCTTTGTATGCAAGATTGGAATCATAGACGTATGTATACCAAAGGATGCCATATTTATTATACAAATTATGGATATCCTTATCTAAAGGTAGTTTCTTATCTTCGATTACTTTTTCCAAGATGCCAATCAACGATATATAACCATCCAAAAAGCTCTCTCGAAGGGTGTGGCTAATGGAAGTACCTCTATTGACATAATAAAACACATTAACTTCGAACAATATACACTCTTGCATGAGAATAGCACCGGCAACATGATGTTTACATCCTCAGCACTAGAGATATCGGATTGCTGTAATGCATATTCTCCATAAAGACAGATCGGCGAATCAGTTTGCCACATCGTGATGGAGAGAGATAATTACCTGCCTTGGGTATAATATTCCTATATATATATATAAGTTTCTCTCCAACATACCCTCCTCCGTATAGTTTTGATGCTGCACTAACTGTCCACCATTAGGTCTATGATCATAAAAGTTACCTATGCTCATATCAACGTTGTGAACTTCTACCGGCTTCATTAGATTACTTATCGCATCAACCGCAAAAATCATCACCATCAATAAAAAGGTAGTCACCTGAAGCTTTTTATCCTGCCATGCACGAACCAAACCGCCATTCTTCTTATGAAGAGAAACGAAACGAGAATCCCGAGAAGCGTACTCATCCACAATAAGCGAAGAGCCATCAGTAGACCCATCGTCAACAAAATAGCCTCAAAGTCCTTGTATGTCTGATCTATAATGCTATTGAGACATGCGGGCAAAACTCTTTAATATTATATATTGGTACAATAATGCTGACTTTCATAATTAATTCCCTTCTTGAATGTAATCAACAACCGGTTGCATAGTAATACTCATGTCACAACGGGATTTCCCATAGTTCCTTATCTCTGTTGCAATGGCATTAGCATCTTTGCCCCTATAGATACTATCATAGAATGCAATAATCTGCTCCATATCAATAGGGCTCTAGTCCTGTGGCACATACGAACATAAGGCCAATCCTTATCTGCAGAAATCAATAGGTACTGCAGCCACAAACGGAATACCATAGGCTGCATATTCACGAGACTTCAGAGAACTATTTGTTGGATTATTGCTACGATGACGACCAAAGTGCATCTATGCCGATGTAAAGAGTGCCTATATATACCCTCAGTTCCTTGCCGCCCTTATTGCCATGGAACACAACCTTCAAATGATACTTTTCTACAATCTGCTTAAACTGCGGAATTACCATACCATCACCCACAATATTGAAAATGATGTTGCGTTTTCCGCCAGCTATATAATACTGCCCCATACCCTCAAGATTCGATCGTATCCATGCCAGAAATTGACAGATGAGACCTCTATCAGTTCTATCTTGTCTTCTGCATTTTCTCGAACAGGCATATTGATACTGGAAAAATCAACACCATTCATAATTCTGATGGTTTTGACACCAACAATTTCCTCATGCTCAGAAAATGTAGTAATCCTGTCTAGATAATATGCAATAAGATGATGATTAATGATGTCCTTCAAAATAAAAATCGACTGTTTCCAAAATCATGAGCCATCAACTGACTAAGATATGGATATGTTGGATGTTCTAAAATGATTTTAACTTTAGGATTCTTCTGCTTAATTTTTTTGAGCAGGTTGTATACGAATGATCAAAGAATGAAGGTCGCCTTATGTAAATAAAATCAGCAGACGTAAAACGCTCGTCATATTCCCATTTAGTAGTAATTGGCATGAAAGGGAGCCTGCTCTTAATCTTATCAAAATACTCAAAGCCCCATTCTTATTGGGGTCATGATTTATCAATGTTACATCGCAAACAGTTCTGAAGATTTCATCTGTGCTTCAACCTTCTTAATAGGACCATATGATTTTTATCGTTATGATTTGATAACTCAATCAAGTATATTAAGTTCTTCATTATTATCTATTTAAAATATTACTGAATATATTGTTAACACGTCTTTTGACCTTTTTTGTCATATAAGATAAATAACTGAATAGACTACGATACGAATTATTGTCGATATCAATAATAGACATCTCATGCAGACTTCTACCCTGAAGTAGGCCTATGTGGGTAGATTCAGTATCATTTGCACTAAAATATAACCGGTAGTCAGAATCGCTTACTTTACAAAGAGCCGCCCTGTAAAGTCTCTGCTCATAGAAAGAGCCCTGATGACCAATTGATACAGGGAATACAAATGCCTTCATAAAATCACACCCGTTATCACTTTGCCAGAGAGTCAATGACATGGTTGATTTCAAACCAAATATTACCAACTGATACTTGTTGTCAAAATGCTGGACATCAATATGCCATGGTTTAAAATCTATACCAGCAAGGTTGCATTCGCAGATACTTGACCATTTTTGCATCAGACGAAGTAAGTTTAACAACAGAGTAGACATCTTTTATCTTATCTACACTTACCAACCATAACAAATACTTTTTACCCTCAAAAATAACAGCAGGAGATACTAATTCAGCTTTTGACACCTGAGATAGATTTATTAAAACCTCTGGTTTTGTCCACGTAACCCCATCTGAGGTTGTCATTCTTAGAAGGAACGTTTCTGTATCTGAGCGTGATATTCGTTCTTTCCATGTCTCCTTGATATTCTGAACCAACACTCCATTCTATCGTCATTCATCAGCAGGTGCGGATCAGAATAGAAGTCGAAGTCAGCAATCTCTTGTTGTGACAGATCTGCGATAGGATTCGTCAAACCATCTACATCACTCAATGAATTCCATCGTTAGACACATGGATGCAAGGGCATTCATAACGATCCCGATATATGCCCTTTGGCAAAATGGGAATGGGGTTTCTGCCATCCAATAGTTATAACCATTCCATGATTCAGCAAAAGTATAGTACAGAAGGATGGTATGGAGCCTAATGCCCCAAACTGCAGGAAGCGCAAGTGGAGATTCGTTGTGCGATAAGAACCAGTTCTTCATTTTACTTATTCTTGGGTAGTTCATTTTGAGCCATTTTATAAAAATGCCTGTTTTGCAAGGCTTTTTCTTGAAGTTTTCTTCAAACTTTGATTTCTGTTGGAATAATTGCTTTGAATACTTCCAAAATCCAGGTTTTCTGTAAATTATATAGGATATAAAGTTCTGCATTATACACGCAATTACAGAATGTTTGTGATTCGGATTACTACAGCGTGAGATTTGCTGAATATAATAATTCACATAAGCTTCTCCTGACTCCAAACGGGATCTGATCTGTCATGTACGGCCTTGGCAGAAGGTACAACACCTACCTTCATTTTCCAGTAATGTGCACGATGTATGAAATTATCGTCTTCACCATAATGGGGAAGAAGGAGAGAAGCCTCCCTACTGTCAGGACACATTCCTAGTGAGCAGCCAATGTGCTGCCATTACTTATCTACCTCGTAAATATCACCCCACGTTGGAAATACAAATCCTCAACAAGAGAAGGTGTCGAACTCTGACTATATCCTAAAATTGTGATACGAAATTATTGTCGAAGTGCTCCATATTTGCCTGAAGTTGCATTGGGCTTAGTATTCCATACTCGAATGATTGCAACTTACTTTAATCAGACGTTCAAAGGTATCTGGCAAGACCCATGCATCCTGATTCAGTAAATAAACATACTTATAGTCATTCTGAATGGCATAGTCAAGCCCTTTGTTATTTGCTCGTCCAAAGCCAAGATTTTCCTCACTTTGGCTAAACATAACATCTGGATATTCTTTTGAATATAATCCTGTGTTCTATCAGTAGACCCGTTATCGACCACATATACATCACATTTCACAGATGATGCAAGCAGGCTATCAAAACAGCGTTTCGCCCATTGCATGGCATTGTATGTTACTATAATGACCAGCAAATCATGTTGTCTCTTATCCATAAGTTTATTCCGAATTTTTATTTTAATTTTCTAAATGCGCCAGTAACTCTACCCCATAAGTTCTTAAGTCCAGAAAGGATGTTGTAAGGCCCCCATATCTGAATCAGCGCAAGGCTAAGGATAGTTCCGATAGAACCTTTAAGGATAAGGTTCAGAACAGTTCCACAATCAACCATTGCGTCTAATATCCACAATCAACAACCCACAATTAACATCATGCTAACGGGAAATATCAGAGTTTTCAGCAGACCCTTAATCCCATTGTGAAGCACGTTATGGAGCAGTATAATCACAGATGCGCACATGCAAATGAATGACGTAGATACGTATCCTACAGACAGCGCCTCGATGGTACCAAACGTGAGAGCTGTGAAAAGCATAACAAGGATGGCCAAGACTGAATTGAAGAAACTTACCCAAAGAATTGCTTTGTGGCATCACTAACCTGAAAGAAACCGCCTGATGGAGACGAAATAAGATTGAAAGGCACACAAATGCTCAGAATCTTAAAAGACATGACCGCTGGCAGCCACTTCTCGCCAAACATGACCAAGATTATTTCCTCGCCACAGAACCAGAATATGATGCAGGCAGGAAAGCCGATGATTGCCAACAATTCTACAATTTTGATATACTTGGCGGCAATACCCTTCTTATCTCTTTGATCGAAACAAGTACCGGCTGGATAACAGGATTTACAACAGATGTGAGGTTTTGTAAGGGCAACTGCATCAGACGATAGGACTTGTCGTAATAACCCAACTGTACAGGAGACATGAATTTCCCGATCAGGAACTTATCGAGGTTCTTTGAGAAGTAGTTGATGAACTCAAAAGAAACTGATATACCGAATAAGAAAATATGCTCTTAAGTGGTGCAAGGCTGAACTTAACCTTAAAAGATAAGGGTAATAATGCAGATTACAAACAAGCGTAATCAAACCTCCCACAATAGGAGTTATTAGGAGAGAATATACTCCGAATCCTTCCATGCAGCAATCATCGAGACTACACCTGTGACAAACGCACCTGCAAATGATATAAGGGCACTCTCCTTGAATCGACGATGACCAGCCATGAGAGCAGAAGGAACCATGTTTGCCGTGGCAATGAGGATGCAAAGCGACATTACTTGACAAACGGAATCACATTGTCATCATTGTAAAATCTGCCAATCGACCATGATAGGCAGAAGAATATGACAGACAGAACACACCCCATTACGATGGAAAATGAAAACACATTATCGTGATCCTCGCGCGTGAAGTCGGTACGCTGGATTATGGCAGGTCCGATGCCCATGGATGCAAGCATATTGAAGAACGCCAAGAAAACTGAAGCCATGGTAATAAAACCGAATTCGCTGGGCTCAAGCAATCGAGCCAGCACCATGGATACAAGTATCTGTACTACCAGCGATGAATACCGGGCTACAGCTGTCCACATGACCCCTTCACCATTTCTCCTTTAATAGAACTCATCGGTTTGTTTTGTTGAATTTTTTCAATAAATTGCGCAAATGCTTTTTCTAATTTTTCTTCAAGCCCATTTCTCTTGTAGTCTCTCTTAACTTTATGTATACCTGTTCGTTGAGTGTGATTATTGACTCAATGCCATGTGCATAATCATCAACATCCTTAAAAGCAGCTCGATAACCCGAAATTCCATTTTCAATTACATCTATCGCAGTTCCAATCTCAAATGCAACTACTGGCGTTCCACAACAGATTGACTGATTAACTGTTGATGGTCCAGCATCTCCGATGGAAGGACTAAAAAAGCAGTTGAAGCACAATATATATCGAGCAACGTATCTGTAGGAACAAACCCCATATCCAATACATCAAAATCAACATCACCCTCGAAAGAATCGCCAAAGGTAATCAGTAATAGTTTAGCCCGATCTACAGAATCCATTTTGAAGACAATCTATTCAATGCTTCTATTGCCAAGGAACAACCCTTTCTGTCCATACTTTGGTATCGCATGGAAAGAATAGTCATCTTATTTGAGGGAATGCCAAACTTCTCTCTGCATAGTTCGATATTTCTCGGTTTATAATAATCTTCGTCAATGATAAAAGAATGGAGTAATAGTTGGTTGGGATTGATGATGCTACTTTGTTCAAATGTCCTCTTCATCCAAGAGTTTACCATAATCCAAATATTATATGAGGAAAATATCCTCTTTTATGAATGGCGTTTTTATAAGCAAGACTAAACTCTTTCCCCAAAGGCTGGACAGTACTTGCAATCAATCTTATAGTTCTGACAATTCCAGCAAAAATAGCAACCTCCGGTTTTGGATAGTCATCTATGCTAAAAATAGCAATGGTGTGTTTTGGGACTTACATAAAGCTTCGACCGAATTCATATTGAGAAAATCAGGAAAAACATGGTGATAATCAAATCATATTTTTTCCATTCAGTCTTTTAACAATTTATTTGGTGAATAGACATTTTGTTTCATCACCAACAAAGAATTTATATCCTGCACCTTCATAATATCCTCTTAGTTTCCACATAGGCAAACCACGTACCGAGGTATATTTATCAATTACCCTTTGCACCTGTTGAGCAAACCAGCTATTACCAACATTCTGAAGTTTTTCAAGAACATTTTGCACCTGCGAAGTTGAAATCCACCTCATGACCGGATTCTCGAAGTGCAGAAATCACATTATAGCCAAGATTCGCAGAATGCTTTTCTGAACGACTAGATAAAATTAATATTCTCATGCTTTATTACTTTACACCTATCATTCTCAAATACTCGGGCCATTCACCCATATCGTGCCATGAACCCTCACTTACTGGATAGCAACCGACACGACCTCCACGGGCTTTGATTTTCTCCATCAGGTGGGTAATGTGGAAGAACTCTCCTTCTGGATTTCGTCAATACATTCAGGATTGAGGATGTAGGCACCTGTGTTGACCTGATAGTTCAGTTCTGGTTTCTCACGAAGAGCGGTCATTATACCATCTTCTCCGGTCTCGATCACACCGTATGGAATACGGAAGGATTTGACCATGGTGACGATGGTGAGGTCGTTATTATTCTGGACATGATAGTCATATACATCACGATAATCCTGGTCGTTGATGCTATCACAGTTGCTGACAAAGAATGGGGTTGTAATCTTGCCTTTCAATAGCGAAACGCTACCGATGGTGCCAAGAGGCTTATCCTCCATAAAACTCAATGTCGTACTTATGGTCGAGCTGAGAGAGGTAGTACTCCATCATGTCGGCCTTGTAGTTGACGGACATATAGAACTTCTTACAACCAATACCCTCGAACTGATTCATGATGACTTCAAGGATAGTTTTGTCACCTATAGGTACAAGAGGCTTAGGGATTACATTAGTAATTGGCTTTAAGCGTGTACCTTTACCTCCTGCCATGATAACAACCGGTAGTTCTATTTTGTCGCGATGATCAGGTTCTGAATGCTTGAACATATCATTCCAGAAATAGACATCCACGAGGTTTCCCTGTTCGTCAACTACCGGCATACATTCAGCACGAAGCTTGAGCATCTTCTCTCGGATAACCTCACGAGGTTCAGCTGGTGAGACAAACTTCTTGTTTCTATCGAGAATGGTGGTAACGGATGCATTCATATCAATACCCTTGATGATGGCACGTTGGATATCTCCAATGGTAAGGATACTAAGGAATTGCTTTCCATCGAACACAAAGAGCATCTTCACCATCACTTCATCCATCGTCTTAAGGGACTGTAGTACAGTCATTGTGCATTGTATAGCGCGATTGTTTATCTTTTCTAAGACTGACATATAAATTACTATTAAATTGTTTCAAAAGTACCGACCGGTGGTATCGAACCACTAGCAGAAGCTATACCTGTACGGTCGGATAGATTTTATTTAGCAGGTACACCCTTAACTATCGTATTATCCGGTACATTCTTGATTACTACAGCTCAGCTCCAACTGTTGCATGGTTTCCAATCATAACCTCTGGAGTACAGTTGCATTTGCTCCAATATAAGAAGAACGACCAACGGTAATACGACCGAGATTAACTACGTTAGGTGCAATGGTTACATAATCAGAGATAGTGTTGTCATGCATTACATTAGCATTGGTGTTGAGCTTGACATAATTGCCAATTGTCGTGCAAGCAGACACATTTACACCATCCTGAATTATAGCACCCTTTCCAACGCTTGAAAACTTGGAAATTGTAGCCGAAGGACTAATAATCGTGGCAAAGTCATATCCTATAGGTTCGTAGTGGTTAACAAGTTTCTCTCTGATGCGCGGAGAATCTGGAGTTATCACCAACTTATACTTACCATATTCAGGGAAAAGGGCTTCAGCATCGGCATCAGAACCAATTACAGGATATCAAAATAGGATTCCTGTAATTGGCCATCGATGATACCAACTATATTAAAGCCCGCCTTTTCACAAAGTTCAATCACTTCGTGAAAACCGCCAACCAAAATAACGTCTTTATCCATAGATCTCCTTTATTCCTGCCTCTACTACATCGCAGATTTCATCAACCTGCTCCATGGTGAGGGCTGCATACATTGGGAGTGTTACCTCGTTATCTGTACAGTAATCGGTCTGTGGGAGAACTGCACCAAGTTCCTTGTAGGTAGAAGTGGTGAGCTGCAGGATAGTGAACCGAAGTCTGGATGCCTGCTGCATGAATGTACTCACGAAACGCATTACGCTTCTCCTTGGTAGAATCGAGGATAACGATTGGGAAAATGTAGTTGCTGGTAAACTCATCGCAATCAGCGAAAGGAACTGCAATGCGAGGGTTCTTGGTGAGACGCTCTACATAACGCTTGCGAACAGCAATACGTGTCTCGAGATCACCAGGAAGCTTCTTGAGCTGCTCGATAGCGATGGCTGCACGAATGTCATCCATACGGAAGTTGTATCCAAGGCAGGTGATATCGTACTCAGTAGCATGACCGCTGGCACGCTGGTAAGACATGGTGCTCATGCCATGTGAACGGATAAGGCGAGCCTTCTTCTCGAGTTCCTCATCGTTGGTGATGAACATACCGCCCTCACCGGTTGAGATGTTCTTGTTTGAGAAGAACGAGAATGCAGCACAATCGCCAATGGTACCAAGTTTCTTGCCCTTGTACTCGAGAGAGGTCCGTGGCAAGCATCCTCGATAACCTTGAGGTTGTGCTTCTTTGCGATAGCCATAATAGCGTCCATATCAGCAGGGAAACCAGCCATGTGAACAACTACAATACCCTTGGTGCGAGGAGTTATCTTAGCCTCGATGTCCTTAGGATCGATATTGATATGGTTAGGACCAACGATATCTGCAAATACAGGAGTCGCGCCTACATAGCGAATGCAGTTGCAAGATGCTGCAAAGGTAAGAGATGGGCAGATAACCTCATCGCCAGGGCCGAAGCCACATACCATACAACAAACGTGAAGGGCATCGGTACAGTTAGACATGCTGACTGCATACTTTACCTTCCACATATCGATGAACATCTGCTCGAGTTCTGCATTCTTAGGACCGGTAGAGATCCAGCCTGACTTGATAGTGTCGTAAGCTGCCTGAGCCTCGCGCTCATCGAAGTTCAGATTAAATAAAGGTATTTTGTAAGCCATAATATTAACCTATATATTTAGTGAATTTGTTGTTAATTGAATTATATATTTTTGTATTAAAATTTTTCAGATAATGTCTTATATGAATATATTCTTATTTGGTCAACGGCTACACTATAGAAAAGCACCATCAATAAACCTGCGAACCAGATTGGAATTAGAATAACACCGTCATACAATTATATGTATCTCCAAAATACGCCTTCATCCAACCAGCAGTACTATAAGAGCCATGCAAAGCAATACTGCAAGACATGATTGTGCTATGTAGTTTATCCATTTTGATTACCAATCTTGAGATTCTCAAAGAAGGAAAAGAAAGCAATAGATGCTAACAATACTATTGGATTGTTATATCCATATGACAGCGTCGACAGATTTGTGTGCAATCCTTTACTTAATTGAAAATAAGCCATCGAGCCAATTAAGATGGAACATATGATATAGACAACAAGACTATACTTTTGAAAATAAATGGCAATCCGTTCAATCTAATATAACGCGCAATAAGATACAACTTTATAAAAGATAAAACGGAATAACCATATCCATATCCGGGATTTACCTGACATAAAGCAGGAAACCATCCATAATATGTTTCAAATATGAACAAAGCAAGAATTACCCCCTCCAATTTACATTTGCTAACACTTTCGACATATGTATTGAGTATCGGTGCTATAAACAGTAATATAAGGTAGCTTACAATAAAACCAATTTGATTTCGTAATATACAGAACCTCTGTTTCGACAATATCATCATTGAAGAATCCGAAAGAAAGCCTTACAATTGCATAAAATAGGCAAATATAAGTAAGATTAATAAGCGATGGTAATTTGGGTTTTGCAGAAAAATAACCAGTTAGCATAACAAAGACATTTACGCCTATTATAGCGAAGGCCTCTGTATACAACGATGGAATAGAACATGTATTGATATCTGTTGGCCAAACCCTGCCATGCGTAATTTGCATGTACAAGAACAACTAGCAATATACTAACAATTCTACACAGTTCAAGATTTGACTGACGCATACCTACATTTTATGGTCAAGGTTCTTACCCTTCTCCTCATGCTCGAAGTTAGGGATGAACTTCTTGATGGATTCAACAACCAGTGCCTTGGTGAAGTCTTCTGCCTTGAAGATATTCTCGAGCTCCTCGAAGAAGTTATCCACCTCGGTCATGTTTCGACGAGTAGTTTCCTCTACCACACCGAGAGCCATGAAGCGATCCATGTTGACCTTCTCGCCAGGAACATAGAACTCCTCGTATGCCTTCTCACCAGTGGTATCCGACTTGAAGTAAACGACAGGATATTCCTTGGAATCGTATGAGATGGCACTTGCCCTAGCCTTTGCCTCTGCATCGTTGGCGCACTCAATCTTCTCGAGACCTTCTGCCTTTACGAAATCATCACAGATGGCAGAGAAGGTGAGCATCTGGTCTTCGCCCAACTTAGGGAAGAATACCTCACCTGCCTTACCGAGGATGCAAGCGAGCATACAGATCTGACCAGACTCCTCAGGAGAAACAAAGTAGCGCTTCACGTCTGAAGGTGCTGCAAGTGGCTGCTTCTTCTGGAGGCGATGTATCCAACCGTCAGGTAATGAACCGTTGGAGAAAGCCACATTGGCAAAGCGTGCGGTGGTGACCTTGAAGTGGGTGTTGTATGCCATCACGAGATCTTCCATAATGCGCTTGCTGGCACCCATGATGTTGACTGGATTTGCAGCCTTATCGGTTGACACACAGAAGAAGTGCTTTGGTGGATATACAGTCAACAAATCCATCAACTTCTTTGCCTTGATATCGTTGTTCTCGATAAGCGCCTGCACAGAGTACTTATCCTTCTCGGAACGTACGTGCTTATGGGCAGAGAAGTTGGCGAAGATGTCGAAACCTTTCTCCTCTCGGAAAATGCGCTCGAAGATTGGATCGGCAAAGTTGAGGGTGTAGCAACGGAACTCCTCGGGAACATAGAGGCCTTCGGTAGAGCGCACGTCACGTACGAGTTCGGCAAGTCCGTTCTCGTTGAGGTCAACGACAACTACCGATGCAGGTTCGAAACGGAGAAGCGCCTTGATGAAACTGGAGCCGATAGAGCCAGCACCACCGATTACACACTTTCTTACCCTTGATTTCGCGGGTAAGTGTTTCTTTGTTTGCCTGAATGTCGGCTTCGAACATTGAGACTGGGCGACCCGTTACGTAATCGCCTATGAATTTACTGAGGTTGAACATTGTATATTAATGTTTTTTTTTTGATTTGAACTGGCAGGTGGTATTGAACCACTAGCTGATGCTATACCTGTACTGCCAGTTATGCGGAGTTTTAGCGGTTATCATACATGTCTGAATAATAAGTCATATAGCCTCCCAAAGTGATGTTGTTCATCCATTCCTCGTTATCCAAGTACCATCGACTGTCTTCTCGATGCCCTCTTCAAATTGAAGACTTGGCTCCCAACCAAGTTCTCTCTGCAACTTAGTGCTGTCAATCGCGTAACGGGCATCGTGACCGAGGCGGTCGGTAACATATGTAATGAGGTCAAGGTCTTCGCCCTCCTCACGACCCAAGAGTCGATCTACGGTCTTGATAACAGTATGAATGATGTCGATATTCTTCCACTCGTTGAAACCACCGATGTTGTAAGTCTCTGCTACCTTGCCGTTGTGGAAGATAGTGTCGATAGCGCGTGCGTGCTCCACTACATACAGCCAGTGGAGAACGTTCTCGCCCTTGCCATAGACAGGAAGGGGCTTGCGATTGCGGATATTGTTGATGAAGAGGGAATGAGCTTCTCTGGGAACTGATAAGGACCATAGTTATTCGAGCAGTTGGTCACGATAGTCGGCATGCCGTAAGTATCGTGGAAAGCACGAACGAAGTGGTCTGAGCTTGCCTTAGATGCTGAGTATGGAGAGTGAGGATTGTACTTGGTATCCTCGTAGAAGAAGTCCTTGCCGTAAGCAAGATGATGTTCGCTGGAGCTTGCCGATGTTGTGAAAGGAGGCTCGATGCCTTCAGGATTGGTCATCTCGAGTGCGCCATATACCTCATCGGTAGAGATGTGGTAGAAGCGCTTGCCCTCATACTTCTCAGGGGTGACTCCCAGTAGAGTTTAGCTGCCTGAAGCAAAGACAAGGTACCCATCACATTGGTGCGTGCAAAGGTGAAAGGATCCTTGATGGAGCGATCCACATGCGATTCTGCTGCAAGGTGAATTATACCATCGATCTTCTCGTCCTGCATCAGCTGGTAGAAGGCATCAAAGTCACAAATGTCCATCTTGACAAACTTGTAGTTGGGCTTGTCCTCGATGTCCTTGAGATTGGCGAGATTGCCTGCGTAAGTCAACTTGTCGAGGTTGATGATGTTGTACTCTGGGTATTTGTTCACGAAAAGACGAACTACGTGTGAACCGATGAAACCGGCACCACCGGTTATTACTATATTTCTTTTAGCCACATTTGTATTACTTTAAACGTAAATGTATCGTGAATTACACGTATATTATTTTTCAAGTTAGCAATGCACTTCTTGAGTGACTCGGTCCAATAAGGAACCTTAATACCAAAGGTTTCCTTAATCTTGCTCTTGTCGAGAACAGAGTAGGAAGGGCGAGTTACAGGCGAAGGATATTCTGAACTGTAACAAGGTCGGATGTCACATTCGGTATTGCCACAATATTCAGCAATCATCTTGGTGAAGTCAAACCATGAACAAACGCCCTCATTGCTGTAGTGGTAGACGCCCTCAACAGGATTCTTGAGTGCTGCAATAATAGCAGTAGCAAGATCCCATGCGTAAGTAGGAGTACCGCATTGGTCAAATACTACCTTGAGTGCTGGTTTTGTGGCGGTTAAGTTCATCATAGTTTTGCAGAAGTTCTTCCCAAACTCAGAATAGAGCCAAGCTGTACGGATGATGATATGCTTGCAACCGGTAGCGATGATCTTCTCTTCGCCAAGGAGTTTAGTCGCACCATATACTCCAGTAGGCGTACCCTTCTGACTCTCCTTGCAAGGTGTGTTGTATGGTTCTTTACCGAAAACATAATCAGTAGATATTTGTACGAGCCAGCCATCAACCTCCTTCATAGCCTTAGCAAGCTTCTCGGGAGCAGTAGCGTTCAACTTCTCTACCAACTCGTACTTTTCTGGATCCTCAGCACCATCCACATTCGTCCAAGCAGCACAATTAACGATGGCGTTCACGTTGTTGTCTGCTACCATTTTGCGGATAGCATCAAGGTCAGTAATGTCGAGATAGGTTGTTTCAAGACCTTCCACCTGATTTACATCGGTAAAGATGTAGTTGTCTGCAGAATCCTTGGAGATGATTCGCATTTCATTGCCTAACTGTCCGTTGGCACCTGTTACTATTATATTCATGAGTTTCAAGTTTCAAAAGTCTCAAGATTCAAGAAAACTCAGGGTAGAAATCCATATCTATGGTAAAGGAGAGTCAAAATCCTTCAAACACTCGTGTAGTGTATCTTTCTCTGAGTAGTGCCTTCTCTACTGGAATCTTCCAATCAATGCCGAGGCTCTCATCTATGATAGAAATACCACCGTCAGCCTGAGGTGCATAGAAATTGTCGCACTTGTACTGGAAGACAACTGTTTCAGAGAGAACAGCAAAGCCATGAGCAAAACCACGAGGTACGAAGAACTGAAGACCCTCTCCTGTCTCCCTTAAAGGGAGATGATTCCAGAGCTCATGATATTTTTGTGCCATTGCCTTACCCTCATCATCACGTCCAGTGAGGAGGCAAGCTACATGCTGACCGTATGTTGGAGAACCTTTGCGAATATCTACAGCTACATCCAGTACGGCACCCTTCACACAACGAACAAGCTTAGACTGTGTGAATGGAGGGCGCTGGAAGTGCAAACCTCTCATCACACCATAAGAAGACATTGATTCGTTGTCTTGCACGAAGTTGATTTTGCGTACCTTCTCTTCAAATTCACGTTGGCTGAAGCTCTCGAAGAAATATCCTCTGGCATCACCAAAGACTTTTGGCTCGATGATTACGACACCATCTATTGCTGTTTTAATTACTTCCATTGTAATATTGTATATTGTTATTAGTACTAGCTGTCCGTATCGAACGGAATCTTTCGACCACCTGTGCAGCCAGTTATCCATTATTAATCCAAATTAGGATTACCGGTTTGTTCTACTTCATCAATAACTTTCAGTAAGTATTGACCATATTGATTCTTGAGCATAGGCTTAGCGAGTTCACGCATGCGCTCTTCTGTTATCCACCCTGGCGATAAGCGATACCTTCCAGGCAAGCCACCTTGAGACCCTGGCGCTTCTCGAGCACTTCAATATAGGTGGAAGCCTCAGAGAGAATCGTACGTACCGGTGTCGAGCCAAGCAAATCCACGACCAAGGGTCTGCACCTTAAGCTCGCAATCCTCAAGGAACTGCTGATTGACAGTAGTAATCTCGTACTCGCCACGAGCAGATGGCTTGATGTTGGCTGCAACATCAACAACCTTGTTTGGGTAGAAATAAAGACCTACAACTGCATAGTTTCTCTTAGGTTGAGCAGGCTTCTCCTCGATTGAGAGACAATTGCCCTCCTTATCGAACTCTGCTACACCATAGCGCTCAGGATCGCTAACCCAATAGCCGAAGACGGTTGCCTTTTCTCTTCGTCTGCCGTACGAACAGCTTCCTTAAGCATCTTGGTGAAGCCTGCACCCTGGAAGATGTTGTCACCAAGAACGAGACAAGCAGAATCGTCTCCGATAAAATCCTTGCCGATAGTGAATGCCTGTGAGACCGTCTGGTGAAGGCTGCTCTGCATAAGTGAAGTTCACTCCATAGTCTGAGCCATCACCCAAGAGGCGCTTGAAGCTCGGGAGATCGTAAGGAGTAGAGATGATAAGGATATCACGGATACCAGCAAGCATAAGTACGCTGATAGGGTAATACACCATCGGTTTGTCGTAGATAGGCATGAGCTGCTTTGAGATACCTTTAGTAATTGGATACAAACGTGTACCAGAGCCACCGGCTAAAACTATGCCTTTCATAAGCTATATGATTTATGTATTAATCAATATGTGAAATGTTAATTCGTTAATTACAGCGTGCGGATGTATTGGACTTCAACCTTTGCCCTCTTGTGCACGCTTATAGAAAGGAAGCATCATGACTTACAGCATCGAAAGTTGCAAAATGACCATGCAGTATCACTCTGCTCCTATGTGTATGCGATGCTTAATCGCGACGGAATGTCTCTCGTATACAGCTTCTCCTCAACGTCCTTCAGACAGTCGTCGAAGCGATTAGCAATAATGGCTTTACTCTGGGCTTTGAAGGTGGCAAGGTCGTTTACTACTTTGCTGCCGAAGAAGGTTTCACCATCGGTAAGCGTTGGTTCGTAGATGATGATCTCGGCACCTTTCGCCTTAATTCTCTTCATAATACCTTGGATGGCTGATTGTCTAAAGTTGTCGCTATTGGACTTCATTGTCAGACGATACACACCAATGGTACAAGACCCTCTCCGTCTCCCTTAGAGGGAGATGATTCCCATTGGTTGTTGGTGGAATAGTCATACCAGCCTGCCATACGGAGAACGGCATCGGCAATGTAGTCCTTGCGGGTGCGGTTGGACTCTACAATGGCAGTCATCATGTTCTGTGGTACATCCTGATAGTTAGCGAGAGCTGCTTGGTGTCCTTTGGCAGACAGTAGCCACCGTAACCGAAGGAAGGGTTGTTGTAGTGGGTGCCGATACGTGGGTCGAGACCGATACCGTTGATGATGGCAGCTGAGTCGAGACCTTTGACTTCGGCATAGGTATCGAGTTCGTTGAAGTAGGAGATACGAAGGGCGAGATAGGTGTTGGCGAAGAGCTTAACGGCTTCGGCCTCCTTGAGTCCCATGAACAAAGTGTCGATGTTCTCCTTGATGGCACCTTCCTGCAGAAGCTTTGCGAAGGTTTGGGCTGCCTCCTGCATGTGATTGCCTTGGATATTGCGGATGGCGATATTCTCTTCTTCAAATTCTTCGGACATCATCTTGGGAAAGCCTACGATGATGCGTGAAGGCCAGAGGTTGTCCTCGAGCGCCTCGCTCTCGCGAAGGAACTCCGGCGAGAAGAGGAGACGGAACTTGCGGTCGGATGCTGTCCAGCCCTTCTCCTTGAATAACTTGGCATACTTCACATAGAGGCTGCGACAATAGCCGACAGGTATGGTACTCTTGATGACCATAGTTGCCTTTGGGTTCACCTCCAGCACAAGGTCGATAACGTCTTCGATGTGATGGGTGTCGAAGAAGTTCTTGACAGGATCGTAGTTGGTAGGGGCGGCAATCACCACATAGTCAGCATCTGCATAAGCTGCACAACCATCCAATGTTGCTGTCAGATTCAGTTCCTTCTCTGCAAAGTACTTCTCGATGTACTCATCCTGGATTGGTGAGATGCGGTTGTTGATCTTCTCTACTTTCTCGGAATGACGTCAACGGCTGTCACCTTGTGGTGCTGTGCCAAAAGTGTAGCTATACTGAGTCCTACATAACCAGTGCCTGCAACGGCAATCTGTAAATCTTCAAACTTTCTCATATTATATGATTGTTTTATTATTCATTTGAAGCAAGTGGATGATTCGGTCATCTGCTTCGCGCATAGGCACTTGCTTTAGAAGAAAGCAGCGACTTTTCGCTTCGAAAGTTGCAAAATGAGGCGAGAGTATCTCCTCTGCCGCTATATAATGTGTATAATGTCTGTAATAAAATAAAGTTTCCTTCTACAGAACACACGATTATTCCTTCACTACCTTATCAAAGTATCTGGTCTCTCGATTGAATATCTCATTACAGTACATTACTGTAACGAGATCCTGATTGTCCGAGAGGTTGATGATGTTGTGGGTGTAGCCAGGAGCATTATTACCGACTGGATATGATTACCGGATACGCGATAATTGATTACCTCATCGGTTCCCTCTTTACGCAACTGGATAAGACCTTCGCCAGAAACCACGATGAACTGCTCCCACTTGGTGTGGTGCCAGTGCTCGCCCTTGGTGATGCCTGGTTTGCTGATGTTGATGGAGACCTGACCGCAATTCAATGTATGAACCAATTCCGTAAAGCTACCTCTGTTGTCCATATTCATCTTCAAGTCGAAGATGGCCTTCTCCTTGGGGAGATACGAGAGGTAGGTGCTGTAGAGGCGCTTTGCGAACGAGTCGGCAGGAATCTCGGGAATCATGAGAGTACGAGGCATTTCCTCGAACTGATGAAGGAGGTCAACGATTTCGCCAAGGGTTACCTTGTGGGTCACTGGGCAGAAACAATATCTGCCGGTTGAAGAGTTTAAGGGTTCAAGGGGTTTAAGAGTACCTTGTTCCTTTGGGATAACTTCGAGACCTTCGAATTCGCAATGGTGTTCCTGACCACGGAGGGCGGAGATCATCTCTTCTACGAGATCGTCGATGTAGAGTACCTCGAGTTCAACGGATGGGTCGTTGACGGTAACGGGGAGATTGTTGGCGATGTTGTTGCAGAAGGTGGCGATGGCGCTATTGTAGTTGGGACGGCACCATTTGCCATAGAGGTTGGGAAACGGTAGACGAGCATCTTGACGCCACTGTCCTGTCCGTACTGCAGGAAGAGGTCTTCACCGGCTTTCTTGCTGCGGCCATACTCGGAGTTGCCAAAGCGTCCGGTGAGGGATGCCTGAGCGGATGAGGAGAGCATGACGGGTGCTTTGTTGCCGTACTTCTTAAGGGTGTCGAGAAGGGTGCTGGCAAAGCCGAAGTTGCCCTTCATGAAGTCTTCGGGATTCTCAGGACGGTTTACTCCAGCGAGATTGAAGACGAAGTCGCAATCACGGCACCAAGCATCCAACTCCTCTGGAGTCGAATCGATATCGTACTCATAAACGGCATCTACCACCAAGTCGCCATAGCACTTGGCCTTGCCTTCCTTTATATTGTTGGAGTTGAGCACAGAGGTTCTTTCCTACGACCCCTTTGCTCCTGTTACTAATATACGCATATCTTAGATTCCTTCTTTCTCCAAACCATCTTATTTACTACTCCAACATAGCTCTGGATGATCTTCACTACCTTGGTTGAAATGCTATCTGTGTAGTTAGGTACAGGGATGCCATAGTTGCCATCCTTGTTCATCTCTACGGCCAAATCAACGGACTGGAGGAGACCCTTCTCGTCGATGCCAGAGGACGAAGCAACCCTTGTCGAGTGCCTCAGGACGCTCAGTGGAGGTGCGGATGCATACGGCAGCAAAAGGATGACCTACGCTGGTGAAGAAGCTGCTCTCCTCTGGCAGAGTGCCCGAGTCGGACACCACACAGAAGGCATTCATCTGGAGGCAGTTGTAGTCGTGGAAGCCCATAGGCTGCTGCTGCATGACGCGTGAGTCGAGCACGAAGCCGGTTGCCTGCAGACGGTTGCGCGAACGTGGGTGACAGCTGTAAACGATAGGCATATCGTACTTCTCTGCCATCTTGTTGATAGCATTGAACAGGCTGTAGAAGTTCTTCTCGGCATCGATATTCTCCTCACGGTGAGCAGAAAGCAGGATATACTTGCCTTTCTCGAGGCCGAGGCGCTGGTGGATGTCGCTTGCCTCAATCTCTGCAAGGTTCTCGTGCAGTACCTCAGCCATAGGTGAACCTGTAACGTAAGTTCTTTCTCTTGGCAAGCCACATTCAGCGAGATAACGACGAGCATGCTCTGAGTAAGCCATATTCACGTCCGAAATGATGTCTACGATGCGCCGGTTGGTCTCCTCAGGGAGACATTCGTCCTTACAACGGTTGCCGGCTTCCATGTGGAAGATAGGAATATGGAGACGCTTTGCGCCTATTACCGACAGACAGCTGTTGGTATCGCCAAGTACGAGAACTGCATCGGGACGGGTCTGGTTGAAGAGTTTGTAGCTGCAGTTGATGATGTTACCGCAAGTTGCACCCAGGTCATCGCCTACGGCATCCATATAGACTTCAGGATCAGCGAGCTTGAGGTCCTTGAAGAAGACGCCATTGAGGTTGTAGTCGTAGTTCTGACCGGTGTGGGCAAGAATTACGTCGAAGTACTTGCGGCACTTGTTGATGACGGCTGCAAGACGGATAATCTCAGGGCGAGTACCCACCACAATGCAAAGCTTCAGTTTGCCATTCTCTTGCCACTTAATGTCCGAATAGTCGAACTTAGGAGTTTTGTTCCATGTTTCAGATCTATTGTGTTATCGATTACTGAACGAAGTTGCCTTCGCCAGCAAGTTCTTTCTGAATATATTCGAGGGCTGCAATCCTGGCCTTGGTCTCTTCGAGGTTCAGGCGACGAGTGTTGTCGGAATTGAACTCGGTGAGGGTGTTGCGCTCTGCTTCGCCTTCCTTGAAGAACTTATCGTAATTGAGGCCACGGTTGTCGGCTGGTACGCGATAGAAGTCGCCCATGTCCTCGGCCTTGGCACATTCCTCGTTGGTGAGGAGGGTCTCGTACATCTTCTCGCCATGGCGGATCCGATAACCTTGATGTCTTCCTTCTTGCCACCGAAGAGCTCACAAACGGCTTCTGCCTGTGTCTGGATGGTGCAGGCAGGTGCTTTCTGCACGAGGATGTCACCATTCTGACCGTGTTCGAAGGCGAAGAGGACGAGGTCAACGGCTTCTTCGAGCGACATGATGAAGCGGGTCATCTTAGGCTCGGTGAGGGTGATAGGGTTGCCGTTGCGGATCTGGTCGATCCAGAGAGGGATGACCGAACCACGTGAGCACATGACGTTGCCGTAACGGGTGCAGCAGATCTTGGTGTTGCCAGAATAGCGTGACTTGGCTACGGCAATCTTCTCCTCGATGGCCTTGGTGATACCCATAGCGTTGATAGGATAAGCTGCCTTGTCGGTAGAAAGGCATATCACGGCATCCACACCGGCTTCGATAGCCGCTGTCAACACATTGTCGGTACCAATCACATTCGTCTTTACAGCCTCCATAGGGAAGAACTCGCAACTCGGGACCTGCTTCAGTGCAGCCGCATGGAAGATATAATCAACACCAGGCATGGCGTTCTTGCAGGACTGAAGACTGCGTACATCCCCAATGAAAACTTGATTTTATGTGAAACATCAGGATATTTTACCTGATATTCGTGACGCATATCATCCTGCTTCTTCTCGTCACGTGAGAAAATACGAATCTCACCGATATCGGTACGGAGAAAACGGTTCAAAACTGCATTACCGAAAGAACCGGTTCCACCGGTAATCATGAGGGTTTTACCCGCAAAAATGCTCATAATGATTTATTTTTTTATTCGTTATATCGTGTCAACATTAATATAAAGGATTCTAAATGTCTCTCAACGTTACTTTGAAGTCACATCCTATCTTTCCTTACCATAGCCATAACCATAGCCGTAGCGTTTGCCATAACCATAGTACTTGCCATATTTACCATAACCATAGTAATAGCCGTATTTCTTCTTTTGAAGATCCAAACCATTGATGGCAATACAGAGATTAGGCAATTTATTATTTTCGGCAAGTTCGTTAATCAAAGTGAACTCTGCCTTACGGGTATAATCTGCACGACATACATAAACGGATAAGTCCGCTACACGTCCTATTAGCAAAGTATCTGTTACCATGCCTACTGGAGCAGTATCCAATATCACATAATCAAAATTTTTCTTCAGTGTTTCAACAGCCTTCTCCAACCCGTCACGAGCCAACAACTCTGTCGGATTAGGTGGAACTGTACCACCGGGAAGAATATATAAGTTCTTGTTTATATCAGAAGCTGTACCAAATCAATCAGATTTATAGCAGGATTAGTCAGAAACTGGGTAATACCATGCTCTTTCTTAGATATGTTGAAGACCTTGTTCAAGCCTGGTTTACGAATATCAAGTCCTACAATCACAACCTTCTTCCCTAATAAAGAAAGGCTGATAGCTAAATTGGCAGATATAAAAGACTTTCCTTCACCACTAATGGTAGAAGTTACCAAAATTACATTCTTACCATTCTCAAGCATAAACTGAAGATTGGTACGGACATTTCGGAAAGTCTCGCTCATCAGATTATTCTGGTTCTCAAATACGGCAATAGAACCCGTCTTTTCATCTGCCAATGGAATATCACCGATAACAGGGAGTGAAGTCAGTTTTTCAACATCAGCACGACCTTCTATCTTGAATTTGGTCAGACCAATCAGATAAATGATACCTACCGGAATACCAATTCCAAATACCAAAGCCGCCAAATAAATCGTAATCCGCTTCGGAAATCGGAGCACCATCCGCCTGTGCCTCGTCAATAATCTTGGCGTTATTGGCTATAGCGGCCAAGACAATGGCATTTTCCTCACGCTTCTGAAGTAGCATCAGATACAGGCCAGACTTGATTTCCTGTTGGCGGGCAATACTCACAAACTGTCTTTCCTGAGTGGGTGCGTCACTGATACGACGGGAATAACGGCTTGCTTCACGGGCTAAATCTGCCCTCGTAATCTCCAGACCTTTCAGCGTCGCATCCAAGGTGGTTTGTATATTACCGCGCATCGCACGGATACTGGCATTTAGATTTACAATTGCCGGATTGCTCTCTGTGGATGTACGCAACAGGCGGTTACGTTCAGCCACCATTTCATTATACCGGTCAATTGCCCCGATACACCAGCATCCTGTAGACCTACATTCGAAGGCAACACTTCATATTCAGTACCCTGAAGATATCTTTGCAAATCCATGACAAGATTTATCTGAGTCTGATTCTCCACACGCTTCTTCTCGTATTCCGCATTGCCGATCAAAGCTATCTAGGATTCACTTGTCAAATCTGTGATACCCGCACTACGCTTGAAGTTCTCCAAATCGCGTTCCGTACTGCCCAGTTCCTTTGAGATGATACTGATACGCTCGTCAATAAACTCTGCCGTCCTCTGAGCTACCTCATTCTTGTCATTGTTGGCATTGATATTATACATCTCAAGCAGCTTGGCTATATAGTCCTTACCGCGTTGAGTATTGGTTGTTAAATTGAAACGGTCACGACGGAAGTAGCCTTTGAGGTAGGAATTATTGACAGAGAGCCGGCATATCCTTTCGCTACAGAAAAGGTCTGTTAATATAAGCAGTGATATGGCGTTCTTTTGTAACACTCTCTGAACGGATAGGTGACAAAGTATCGTTGTTCGCAAAAAAAGCAATTGTACCTTCATCGGTCGGGAGTACGGCAGGCAATTTCTCAAAACGTTTTCGATACTCTTTTCTCCCACCTTAATCTGTACATCCATCACACCGGAAGGTTGCAGAACCATATCTACCTCCATCGTCTGCGGAAGTTTGTCCGCTTCCTGTGGAGTCAGGCTCACCAAAACTGGGGAAGCACGATACAGTTCCTTTTGGGAAACCTGTCTTTATCTATATAAGTCACGAACAATCCCAGAGAGCTGACCACCTCCCTTGCCAATGTTCTGGAACTCAAAACTTCAATTTCATTCTCTATATTACCTGATGAAGAAACAAAACCGTTCATCCCCATCTTTTCCAGTTCGGAAGACATATTCGCACCGCCACCTTTCTTCTCATCCTTGATCAAAACAGTGGCGGAAATATTATATATGGGTGTTGTCAGACGTAAATACCCCATGCTAAGGCAACACAGACTATTACCGAAACCACGAACCACGGCCAATGAATCAAATAGCGGAAAAGGATTTCCTGAATATTGCTCTGTTCCTCTAATTGTGCCCCCGTTCTTTCTTTTCTTTCCTCAACCATACGATGTTATTATCTGAAGATTGTTACTAATAAACTTGTCAATGATATCAAGATAGAGGTAGCTGAGAACCAAAGACTGTACTGTTACTGATATCCGAATTACGGGCCTTCGCTTTATTAGGAGTCACATATATAATATCATTCTGTTGCAACCAATAGTAAGGGGAAAGGAGAGTCTCAGCCTTATTCAAATCCAACGTTATGATCTGCTGCTTACCGTCAGCATCTTCACGAATCAATTTTACATTGTCACGCATTCCATAAATCGTCATGTCACCCGCCATGGCCAGAGCCTCCAACAGGTTCACTTTCTCATTGCTGATAGTAAACGTACCGGGACCGGCAACTTCACCTAACACGGAGATTTTATAGTTGACCATACGGGCGGTAACAATCGGAGTCTCTTTGATATAGGGTTTCAGTTTCTCCACTATCATTTGCTCCACCTCCTTTTTGGTCAGTCCTCCCACTTTCAATATCCCTAATACAGGAAATTGATATTACCCTCATTATCCACCAGATAAGTCTGTGGGGAGGATTGGGAAGCACCCTGTGAGTTTCCGGCAGTCATACCGGCAGAACCGGCGCGGTCAAGTTAAAGGAGCCGCCAGTTCAGGGTTGGTACATGACACAACAACAGTAAGCTGATCTTTCGGCATTATCCTGGCATCGTACAGAGTTTCCTGTTGGACAGCCTGTCCCACCACTTCAGAATCCTGCAAATAAGGAACTTTCTTATAGGACTGGCAGGAAGCAAACAGAAAGATGGCAACTAAGCAGGAAAGTATTCCCCTAGCTTTTATCTGCATACTTGTAGCAATGTAAAATGATGTATTCATAATATATTCTAGTTTATTATTCTTTATCCAGTACCTCAAATCGCGGAGAATTCTTCGACTTGAATTCAGGCACTACTTTCTTCATCAGTCTGACCGTATCCATTATCTCTACAGCACGGGAAAGTCTCTCAAACTCTTCATACGTATCAAGAATATCGGCATATTCATAACGACGGACTTTGGCAATCATAATCTTCTTATTCCCGGTCGGAATCGTATTTTCCTTATCACTCAACACTTCTTCGTAAAGTTTCTCACCCGGACGTAAGCCCGTAAACTCTATCTTGATGTCCTCACCCGGACGGTAACCCGCCAATTCAATCATACGGGTAGCCAAGTCCACAATCTTCACAGCCTTACCCATCTCAAAGACAAAATTTCATTACCCTCTCCCATCGTAGCAGCTTCCATTACCAGGCGACAGGCTTCGGGAATGGTCATGAAGAAACGGATGATATCAGGATGAGTGACTGTGACAGGCCCCATTCTCTATCTGTTCCTGAAACGGGGAATGACCGAGCCATTGCTGCCCAAGACATTACCAAAACGGGTCGTGATGAATTTGGTATGACCTTTCACTTTTCCCTCACGAATGGCACACCCCAAACTTTGAACATAGATTTCAGCCAGACGTTTGGAACATCCCATAACATTCGTTGGATTCACGGCCTTATCAGTGGAAACCATGATCATTTTTTCAGCACCATACTTCACAGCCATATCAGCTACCTGACGGGAACCAGTGACATTCACAAGGACAGCTTCGCAAGGGTTTTCCTCCATTAAAGGCACATGCTTGTAAGCGGCGGCATGAAAGACAATCTGAGGATGATAAAGGTCAAATACCATACGTACGCGCTCTTTCACACGAACATCACCGATCACCGGAATAAAATCTATGGTAGGATAATTCTTTTCAAATTCCAAACGGACATTATGCAAGGGAGTTTCAGCAGAATCGAACATGATGAGTTTCTGAATACCCATCTGTACCAACTGACGGCAAAGTTCGCTGCCGATACTACCCGCAGCACCTGTCACCAGCACAACTTTACCCGGAATTCCTCCGCAACCTGACGAAGGTTTATATTGATTTCGGCACGTCCCAGCAAATCTTCAATCTTGATGGGACGTACCCACTGATGGAAGTTTCCGTCAGAATCCGCCTCACTGATGGTAGGTGCAATCAGAGTTTTAAGGGAATTGCTCTTACAGTATTCCAAGAGACGGTTTTCCTCCAGACGGGTATCTTCATAACGGGCAAAAGAATGCACTTAATGCCACGCTTACGCATGATATAGTCGACATCCGATTCATTTTCAAAGTAATAAATGGGAAGATCAGCCAGACGCCGACGGCTGTTATTCTTGCCATAGACATAAAAGCCCGCAACCTTATAATGCGCACTGTCGCGGAGACGGATTTTCAGGGCGACACTCTCTTCGTCAATACCATAAATAAGGATACGTGTGTTCTTTTTATTTACCCAGTCCAACAAGAAGTCATAGGTGATAATAAGTGATACACGAAAGACTGTCAGCGCAGCCAGTGTCAACAAGCCGTCAAACAGGAGATAGGAAACTTTATAATTATCAGGTAACAGCGTTTCAGATATAATCCAAAGGAAATCACTGACAAACATCCGACCTTGAACAGGACGGCACACATGATGCGCCAAAGCTCACGTGCCTGAGAAAAGCGGATGGTATTACGATAAGTGTGGAACAACAGAGCTCCTGCAATAGTTGCCACAAAGAAACTCCGACAAACTGGCAAAGCATCCAATCGTTCATCGGAACATGTGCCATATAATGAATGACAGCATAAGCTACCAACGAACATAAGACAGATATTACTGTGTCAATCCCCAAAATAATCCAATAACTCAAGTAATTCTTACGAACATATTGAGCTATACCCCTTAATGTCTTTTCCATTATAGTATAAACGAATAAATTATATTTCAAATTGATTTATTTGATCGATAATTATCACCTTTGATATTTACATACATTTTCACATTGCATCTTTATATAAAAATGCAATTCATAAATACTTTCATGGATTTTTATTTATTCGAGAGGTTATCGGCATATAGATATAACTTTTATTGCCGATATCAGATAGACTGTCTGCTAGATTTTGCAAACTTTCATTACATTCTTGTAGTAAAATCCCCATACCCCCATAAAATAAACCGATGATTAATCGTGTAATTCCCTTTTTATGATACCGGCTCTACACATCCTACCGGTATATCTACACATGCACACTAGCATTGTCAATCGGACAGCAACCTTTGATTTCCCATTCACATTTACCAGCTCCCCTTCCAGTCCTGTTAATGGTCCTTTGATAACCCGTATCTTCTCTCCGGTGCCAATGGCGATGTGCTCATACTAATCGTCTCATCCGAATAGTCGAGCATAAATTTGAATCGCAACATTTGCTGGTCGGGAATGACGGCCGGAGTACTCTCCCACGGAGTACCATGTAACGGCTGATTGCGGATAAAGTCAAAACTTCTTTTGTTCATGTGGATCAACGTGAACGAAAATCATCGGAAGTAATACCCGATCAACAACTTTACGGCGATCGCTCCATTGATGCACTTCCTGTTGAATTGGAAGGAAGTTTTCAATCCCCATTTTGGTAAGACGCTCACTCGTTTTTTTCTCGTGACAGACACGTACAATTGCCACTAACCAACGTTTAGAGTGCGCTACGCTTCTGCCAATCACATCTGTTGGCAGAACTTTTCGATCGTCATTTTTGTTAATGATCATGTATTTTTACCCGTCATTTTCCGTCACTTTACAGACAACGGAATGAATTTGGTTGCAAAGATAGATAAAATTATAAATAGCAAACAAGAAAAAACACTTTCTTTTACTCACAAAGCTAAATATATGGTTAAAATGGGTATTACTTTTCCACACAACGAACAAAGCAAGCATCCTTGCCTCCACTTGTACCCCAACTGCCCATAGGATAGAAATCAAATGTAAAATAATTGAAGTCCCAAGCTACATTGTCTGTCATTGTATTATTTATTTTATTCTGACCGGTCTTGTCATACCAGTATATTGCACCGGGACGCATATAGATGTCATAAAACAATGGACAGTCTTTAACACCATGAGGATATAGAGCGGTGCTATCTGTCGGAAATATGTATTTCTACTTGAAGCGTATCTTAAAATTCCTTTATATTGATTTCCTGCCGATTCACCTCGAAAATCCTTTCTATGTCCATAACCGGAAGCACCTATCGGAAAGAAAGATTTTTCCTGTTCGTTCGTTATAAACAAAACATCCTCTCATTCCGCGTATTTTGAGGTTGTGTAATCATAACCGTATACATCATTAAGATCATCAGCAACTTCTTTTGCCCCATCTCCATATAATACTCCATATCCTTGTTTAATATCTCCACTATCAAACAAGGCCTGATAGTCTGCGGCACTGGCAACCTTCCAACCGGTTTTAGGCTCTGTGAAATCAGAATTTTGGGTTATATCACTCCACTTTTTCTTTTCACTGCTTCCGGCTATTGTAAACAAGCCATCTGCAGGATATGATTTGTTGAAATCTTCCGGTTTGACATTAACCCAATATTCTTTGGGATTTTTATTATTCAACGCATCAATAGGATAATCCCAATTACCACGCCCAAACAGAGAGCCCTCGTCCAAAGGTGATTCCGCTTCTTCTGTTTTGTCCTCATGTTCTTGGTATGCCATCTCGTTCCGCCTGCTATCAGATCGTCCGGGCTGTCACCCTGCCGTACAAATATCAAGTGATAACAAGTATAGTTGTGATATTCAATCCTTATAATAGCATAACGGGAAGTATTGGCATCACATGTTCCATCAAAATTGACATTAAAATCAATCTCGAACCTGTTTTTCCATATACGGTATCTTTTATACATTCTGACATCCCACTTCCTTTATCAAGATTGACAACCCGGCCTGCACTGCCATCACTGTTGCAATATCTTACAACATATGCTTTCCACGGTCCTTCTGACACAAACGTTTCAAACCGGGTTGCATTCTCCTTTGGCAAGCGTTTCAACACCACATGAAACGGATCACTCTTTCCGTTACTGCGATATATGCCTTTGGATTTACAATACGACGCACCTGATAAATGGTTACCATATTTTCAAACAGCTTTTCCAAACCTTTCAGCTTGGTGGTAATCTTGACTTCCGCTTTCCGATGATATGCAACATAAGGATTGTTGCCTGTATAAGCCGTTTCTTTTATTAATTGTTTGGCACGTGTATACATCGGAATAAATACATTGTATGTATTCATTTCGGTGGGATCTTTCTCCACACGGTATGTATCTTCCAAATCGGAGCCAGTTGTAGTATGTTCTCCACGCTCATCTCTGTGTATGTGCGCTCCCTCTTTAGGAGCTTTCTCATAATGTTCTTTATTCGAATCTACATTTACCGAAGTGGTCGTCGTAGGAATAACCAGATCTACCGTCTTATGTAACGACAGAAAACCATTCCATTGTTTATCATTCGGGCTGTCCATTTGATAATAATACACCGACTTATCTGCATTGTAAGGAGCCCAACGATTGTCCTGGATTTCCGCCTTTATATATTCAATTTCACGTCCACCGGTATTAACCTTGATGGGGTACATCATAGAGTGATTATATAGGTATGAAATAAAATAGGGCTGGAGTTACCACACCCGGTTCCGGTTCTTCATATTCGATATGCCAGTCTACATCATTGGCGAAATTGTTGAATCTCAGCGTTAGCTTGTAATGACAGTTACGCTTGGCGTTATAATCTTTATAAATATCCTGTCCAAGCATGAACCGATATTTTATAGGACCGTTACCAAGCTTTTCCGAATTGATGGATATGTAATAAGCATCGACCTCTACATATGTACCATACGGCTTATCGTCTTTATGTATATAACCGGGATCTCCAGGCATTCCCGGAGCATCAAGACCATCTTTTCCATCAGCATCCTGCCGTTTATCCTTGCCTTCCCCTGTATATTCTCATAAAAGTAAACGGCAACAGAGTCTTCGTGATGCGAACCATAATAAGGTTTCCCGTGTAATACGCGGCCCTTTATATTCATGGTCGAAATCTGTCGGTGGGTCACCTTTATAGTATTTTATCTCTTCGCCATCCAACAATGTCTTATCCAGCCCGTATCCTTCCGCACCTATATTATTCTCCTTCCTAAATAACATTGTGACGGGATATCCTTTATCTGCACCGATTTAAGGTATACAAAAACACCTTCTTTCAGGCGACTGCCGTCATAAGCGACTGTAAGCTTCGAAGCAGCCCGGCGTAACCACGAATGCAGGTAGATAGTCGGCCTGTTGATGGTAAGAGGTTCATCTTCCGGCTGGTCTTTCTTGGTTGATGTGAAATATCCAAGCATCTGACTGTTCCTGCCGACCTCACCGGATACATTATGCCAGGTAAGCGGCATACGCTTGAGTCCCTCCTTGGTCTTGATATAATCGGAATACTTGGTAAGAAGATCGGGAATATTGGCAACTGCATAGATATAGTATCTGCCAAAAGGTATTTCTTTCAATTTGAAAGTGGCACGCGGGTCTGCGTCTCTGCCGAGATATTATTGTCTGCATCCGCATCCACACGTTTTTCATCAGTTGTTTCAAAATCAAAAATCTGACGGCTCTGATTCTCTACAAGATTTCCGTCTTCGTCATACAACAAAATATAAAGTGTCTCTATCGCTTTAATCGCATTTCCCGCTGCTCTTGTGTTCCGCGTAAGCCCGGAAGCCATGGGACGGAAATCCACTGTGGCGGATACTATACTCTTGCCTTCCCCGATAGATTCCGGCCTTTCAAACCAGTCATCCACACAACTTGCCGCACTGAAAGCAAGTATGAAAGAAGTGTATATAACGTGTAACGTCTCATCATTTTATCGTATTATTATTCTTTCTTATTTTGTTGTTTCTATTCCATTTATAATCCGAAATCCGGTTCAAGAATAACCTCGCTATATGGTATTACATCTACTTTTACGCCTTCCTCCCAGAAAGTGACGTCAACCAGTACATGAGTGTTTCGGAAAGGGCTTTCAGATTCGGGAAAGGCCGGGTAAACGACAGTTCGTTCTCTTCCGGAAGTCCGGTCCCACCTTCAGGATGCTTCTCTGTCAGATGAAGCGTCATTGTGTAGACTTGCTCTCCATATTCCTGCGTTCTGTCTTTGAGATTTTTGCTTTCCGGCAGATAAAACACAGGAAAAATCTCTTTGCCGGGAGTAGGTGCTTCATTCACATGGTACGTGAGACCGGAAACGAGTGTCGGAGAACGGACGATAACTTCTTCGTGAGTCTGTCCGGAAGGGATATCGTAATCCTGTATCCATCCTCTCCTATCCGCCAAGCTCGCATCGTCCGGATGCTCCTGTGACTCATCAGCCATTTTCTTCAGCCACTCGATCCAAAACAAAGCGGCTCGTCCTCAAAGAACATTTTCCTTTTATGGGGATCAGATAAGTTTCCCGACTATTCCGGAAACAGCAATTGCGTCCACACTGACAGCATTCTCACGCTCGTTCGTGAAACGGAATGTGAACTTGGTAGCGGCACGGACCAAATAGAACTGCCGCTCTACCAAGCTCTCCTCATTGACCGGAACATCATACACCGAACTCATGGGAATGGGGATTTTATAGTCGGGGCGAAATGCAGTTCGTCCACAATGCCCTGAATGTATTATCGCCTGCTGCCAATGCTTCCAGTTTTCCGTGAAGCTCGGAAGATACACTCTTTTCGTTGGCTATCAGGTATATTTTCTTAGTTTCATTCCGCGTAACCTTTAAAACCCTGAAACACTCAGTTTGAGGTGTGTTACCGAAGTCTACATATACATTGTGCTCCACACTGCCGTCCGCATGAAGGATAACGATGCGCAGCGTATACATAGATTCGACAGGATTATCTGCCGGGGTATCAATGGCACGGGTTTTGTCAAGAAGAGCAGTACGAAGGATAAGCGTAGCGGTGTGGTCGTCCGGCCATACTTCGTCCATATAGCCATTCGTTCCGCTACTACATGCTGCCAACAACAATGCCCAACTGACAAATGCTGCCGTCCATATCATATGTTTCAGTATTTCTTTCACTCTATATCTACATTGGAACACACCACTCTCCATGAAAGGATTTGTATTACTGTACTTACCCATTTATTGTCTTCATCAAGGAAAATGTCATGTTATACTCATCTGCCCGGTCGAGAAATTCCTGTTCGGACATATTCCTGTTACATTCGCCTCTTACCAACAGAGCGTAGTCGATAACCGGAATGGAAACGACTAATTTTCCTTCGGTAGTACGAATCGTCAACATCGGACGTGGGTACTGATTCCAGTCTTTTCACCAGCCTGCTCACCGTAAGTTCTGCTACGGCTGCTTTGACTGTTGTTACAGCACGGTTCCCGGCTTCGGATATTACACCCGCACCGGCTTTTGTTGATATATCAACGCCTGCTTCACCCGAATAGGTAGACCAGGCACGATAGGTAATCGGCTCGTCATTGATCAATGAATTATCATGTGCCATCCAGCCGTTCCGGTCTTCGATGCTAAAGACAAAGTCGTCAGCGTTTATATCTTCTCCGGAAAGATGCTGAAGCACCACACGGAAGACATTCGTATCTTTGTCAGCGGCATGACGTATGTATATTCGCCCCCGTCATCATTTACAGGCAGACTGACATCGAGAGTGCCATGAAACAACGGATGTAAGTCATTCTTGGAACAAGTGATATATTTTGTGTATCTGTTGTTGCATCCGTCACTATATCATATTGCCGTTTCAACTTACAATGCAAATCTTCCAGATGACAGCCATGCGATGCGTCAGGCAAAGTGAAGGATTCTTCATTGTCAAGTCCGCACCAGGCGACAAGGTGATAATCACCAGGGGCAAGGTCGAGAGTCATGGTATAATCGCCTGACGCAAGGATACTGCCTTGTTCGGCAGACTGCCATACCAACTCTCCATCGGGATTGAATGCGTAAAGTCTGACGGACTTCACTTCATGAGCAAAAGCGTCGGCAAACTTCAAGTTCATGTCATAACGGAATTTCAGACGGTAGCGCACGGAGCAGTCACCTTCATCGTTATAAATCATGCCGTCACACGACACGAGCAGGAAGGCACTCACTGCGACTGCCAGCGCTGTTATTCCCCATTTTGATATAAGACAGTGTGTTCATTATCTATCATTTCTTATTAATGATCATATATATAGTCTGTGACCGAAACCACAGTGGAAATGTCTGATTAAGTGGAAACCCTGAATCTTCTTCGATTTCAAAATGGCATCTCTCTTTGCGCCGATGCCCAAGCGCTTTCTTTACATTAAAAGATGGCGGAACTCTTTCCCGACGGGAAGCGTCCCGCCATCAGGATTACTTAGTGGTTGTTTTTATGGTTCTGTTTACTATGAATAATCACCATTCCAAATCAACATTCTGTTTTACAACTCTCCATGAAAGGATATTGATTTGTGCAGCAAGATAAGTGTCATCGTCTGTCGGATGTTGCGGAATGATTTTTTCATCAGGATTCAAAACCGGAGTTCCAAGACCAGCCACAGAGTTGATGGCAATATCGTAAATATGGTTACGTACTACACCGTACTTACCTTTAGTATCTTCGGCACTTTCTTCATGCTTGATGTCAGTATAGTAATATGTTTGACCGGATGACCATACCCTTGCACCAATCGAATTCTTATTGGCAAGTACTTTATTTACCTCATCGTGAGTAGCGTACGCTTTTCCATCTGCTTTATAGAATGTTACATCTTTTACCGTTTCTTCATTCAATTGCAAATAGCTCAAATATCTTTTGCTTTCTTCTGAAGAATTATCTGCTACACCTGCCTCTATTCCGGAAACAAGTTTCACCATATCCTTGCTAATTGATACCAGTTTCTCATCTTCGCCATCTACTTCTTTTGTATAAATCTGAGTATTTACAGTACCCAACATTGCCGTCAACGCGCCATCTTCCGTATACTGAGTTCCACCCCATTCCGCCAGACTAAGAGGAGTAGCAACATTATTCTCACCTACCGTCACCAATACTGCTGCAATAATCGCCTGAGTACGATTGCTTGGTTCATCAGCCGGGGTGTAAGTGGACTTTGTTCCATCATTATTATCCGCAGCATTTTCAAGACAGTATGCATTGTGCCCATCATATGAAGTAGAATTTCCATTCTCAACTCCTTTAGTGCCAACCTTTTTAGATATGTCATTATATGATAAATAACCAAGTGTAACATCTGCCGGATTCTGCGCCCAATAAGAACGATAAAGAGCAGGCATATTCCAAGTCCAACCTAAATTCCAGTTAGAAGCTACTTTTTTGAAAAGATATGTCTTGTCAGCAGTACCCGTCACATCCCATCCGGTGAAAATGGCATATACCACTTTTGCATCTGCTCCTTCACCAACAGTAATATTAGTTTCACTGTCTTTGCTGTTTTCAACGGAACAGCCACATAGTCTTGGCCACCCAATGTTACTGTTTTAGGAGAAACACTTTCTTTCCATGCAGTATACAATCTTGCTTTAGCCCATACACGCTCTACATAGATATTTACCGGATCATCAATGGCTGCATCAGGTTTAGTTTTCAACTTATCTGCAGTTACCTCAACTTCACAACAGAATTTTTCGGAACCAAATACAGAACTTGTCATCAAGAAACCCTCCTTAGTAGAACCCGACGACGCTATTTCATCACGAAGCTGATTCAAAGACTTGTTAGCATCACCTAAGAAACAGTCGGCACAGACCCCACCGTTAAGCACCGCAACCATAGACTTAAGACCATCTACATTGTCATCCTTATCCGTTTCAATAACAAAGTACAGCATTCACTTTTTCTTCAATATTAGGCATTTCGCCTTCACCACTTCCCAAATCTTTACCTTCAAGTGAATAATCATAATAATTCTTCCCTTCACGTCTTACCGGACAAGCAGAACCATCTGCTTTGAAGAAATAGAAACGTATCGATTTCACCTCATTCTCATCAGCCAACCCTTCTTCAAAATCCCCATCCTGATTACCGGATTCACAGCAGCACGCGTTCTGATAGCAGCCGGATTCGCGATCTGAACAGACAGGAAACGGCTTTGACCGTCAAATTCCGGACTGTCGTTTTCGGGCATAATTTCATCGTTGGAACAAGCACTAAATGCCATTACTCCAAGCAAGCCCCAAAATAAATTTGATAACTTCATAAAATTAAATGTTAATGGATTAATAAATTATTTTCAGCTTTCTCTATTTTATCTATTTCAATAAGGATTATCTCAGCCTGCTCTATTCCCATCGCCTTCGCATCATTCAGGAATCCTCGCGCACTATCATAGTCCTCAACAAGGAAGGCATATGCCCCACTGGCGTAAACAGCTTGTGGTGAATTTCCCGCTTTCGGAAGATAGCGCTTTGCACTTTCAAGATCCTTACGTTGCATTGCGGAATTCGCCGCATTCAAGTTGGCCGTCTCATCATCAGGATACATTCTCACAGCCGTTTCGAACACATCGTTAAATTCTGCGCTTCCCGGCTCGTATGTCCGTGCCACGAGATAAAACTCATTGAGACTGAGTTTCTGAGGTTGTGTCCGCATGATGCGTTTTATCTCTTCCACATCACTGAAGCTGCGGATAACATAGTCTATACGATAATCGGTATGACGCAATGCCGGATAACAGTTCTGCAACAAGAAGCGGTATTCCTCCGGATAAGTCCGCTTTATCTTCGCTTCTTTGCATCCGGTTCCAGACTACTGTCAATCATGTTCAGTATCTCTGTGCGGTGTGCCAGATTTGTCTTCTCAACATAGCGCCGCAACCCTGCCCAATCTTCCGGCTCATAGTCCGTGATTATCACACTATCCTTGAAATGATATAGCTGATTGATATAATGTTTCAATGCCGCCGTACGGCCTATTGCCAAATCCCGATTATGAGAGTACGGACTTTCAGGCGACGCATACCCTTAAGCCATACCGAAGTAATAGTGATATCCTTGTCGTTCCGTACAGAATCGATGGAAGCTTGGATTTTACTCAATTCATGTGTATTCCGACGATATTCAGGATAAATAACCGTATTATCGACCGGAAATCAATGAAGGCAGAGCCGGAAAGCGAGCGGATCTTGACCACTTCTGCCTGAGGGTAGACATAGAGCAATTGGAGAAAGAGGAACCACTTCCATATAACCTCCCAACGGCTCTACATTCTGCCAATAGCGTGTTGCAGCAGCCGTAATCGCTACGATACAATTCCAGTGCGGCTCCGTTCATCCATCCATAAGGGATAATGGCATGATATGCCACATCGGAGGGTTTTGAACGTGCTTTGAATGACATTTCTTTTGCACCGGACAGCATACTTTCGCCATTACGCACATAATAATAGTAACGTTGGCGTCCATAAACTCCTATTGACGGAAGCTCGAGCGTATCTGTCGCACACACAAAGCGGGAGTAAGCAATACAGCCCTGTTTACGTCCACATCCAAAGGTGACAAGCCCATGTTCATGTCAACCACTATATATTCACCGTTCCGTTCAATCCTGAGACTATCGGTGGTCACCCCGACAGTTTGCTGGGCATTCAGCATACAGCCTGTCCCCAACAATGCTGTTATAATAAGAATTATCCGTTTCATAACTAAACGCTTTTAGAATAAATAGACTAGATTTACCGCCGCTTTAGTAGGCCCGAAGTAATTATGCGGTTTATTTTCACCGACTTTCTTCCCACATCCGGCACACCTGAAACGGTCATAGCGGGTATAGGAATAGCCTACACCGATTTCGGCTTCGATATTCCAATGCCGCCCTAATATCCAGGCATAACCATAAGCAATGCCTGCACCAACAAACCATCCTTGATACCGAGTGTCTTTAAGAGTAGAAAAATCTGTGCCCAATAGGTTGAAATCAGTATCTATACCACCGATATTATACTGCCCACCATGTAAATGAGCTCCAACAAAATGCCCGCAAAGCGGTCACAGAACCAATAACGGGCTTCAGGCTGCACAGCCCACTGCTTCCACCGACGATCATGTGATAATGTCCATGCATTGAGCTCTCCGGAAACGTCCAATGTCCAACGGGGAGCAAGCCCTACCTCAAGACCCGTATTTATATTCAGAAAAACATCGGATAGAATATTGGTCTTTATTGCCACATCCTGTGCACTGGCCGGGTGAGCCACCATATTCATGACTATTATCAGAAGAAAACCCTAGCTTCATCATTTTGTGTGTATTCTTATGCTAAATATTTGTTGTTATTTCCCTCGGAATAGCATTCAAACAGACAGCAATAAACAGATTAACAGTTTACTGATAATCCAAGAATATAACTTGTTTTTAGTTTCCTTTTAAATATGTTTATGCCCCAATTCTATCTGTTCGATAGCTTAATCCGATACTTCTCTTATCAAGAAAAGTACCGCTAATACTAATAGCTGATATTTACATATTTGCATTATATCGGCACGGTGATCCGCTTAACATTTGACAAAAATGCTAATATTTTTGTTGCGAAACAAAAAGTTTATTCAATATAATATCGTATAGCTTATTTTTGTAATTTCGCGCCGTCTAATACTTTTCTTGATAAGAAAAGTACCGGGTTAACAATGTGTTTCCATACTTTTTCTGTTATTATAACGAATTGATAATAAGACTATTAGCTTTATCGATAGCAGAAGTATCCAATGAAGCAAGATAAATTTTCGTAGTGTTTTCAGAATCGTGCCCCATAGCTTCACAAATAACCGAGATAGAGATGTTTTTGCTTTTAGCTATGCTTGCCCAAGCATGGCGGGCAACATATGTTGTCAATACAACATTCAGATCCAACAGTTTTCCAATCATTTTTAATTTCCTGTTTATCAGGTGTGCCGCATTCTGATATTGCCGCCTCTCATTTTACCTATATCTTTTATTATCGGCAGCAGATAAGGCGTATCTACCGTATCATACTTGTTGATAATCTCCTGCATGGGCTTTTCCCATTTGATAAAAAGCTGCTGGTTCGTTTTATGACGCCGATAGGACAAGATACCGTTCCGGATATCTTTCTTTTTAAGAAATGCCATATCCACAAATGACATCCCGCGGGTATAGAACGAAAACATAAAAATATCCGGGCATAATCCATCGACGGGAAAACCTCAACTCCATATCCCTTATCTGACGAATGACTTTCATGGGTACAGCACGCTTCATAGTCTTGTCAATTCCGGTATACACATGTTTGAACGGATTACGCTGCACGGTCAGCTCCTTGTCTACGGCACGGTTATATATTGCCCGCAAGTTTCTCATATAATAGGAAGAGCTGTTGGGACATACTCCGGCAGATTTCAAATACGTTTCATACTCGACCATAAGGACGGAATCGACTCCTTCAATCAGTATATCGCCACGATTTCCCATGAAACGCTCGAAACTATTCAGAGCCGCCGTGTAGGTTTCGGCAGTACGTTCTTTACCGATCTGCTCCAATTGCGTAATAAGCTCCCGACCAAACGAAAGAAAACCGCCGACGGAAGGAGATTGGTAAGATCTCACTACATCTTCTGAAGTAAAGGTATCTTCAGAACGCTCGAGTCTCAGGACTATTTCCCGAAGACGGGACTGATCTTCCAAAACACATTTCTTCAATGTAACCAGATAACGTGTACGAATTGCATCATCAACAGGAATGATGATTAACGACAATCGTTTGTCCCATTCTGAGGGAAAAGCTTGTAGCCGGTGTTTATCCATCTCACAACCCTGTTATGAGTCACTTGATAAAACAAAGTCCCTCTTTTCAAGAACAGAGGATGGACGAAATTTAACTTTACTGTTGCCATATAAGTTATATTTTGAATTAAACAATTAGTGATATAACAAATATGGAAATAAAAAAAAGAGACCGAATAACTTTTTATTGTTAAACTGTCTCTTTCTATTTCTTTTAGGGTTTACTTAGAATCCATCTACCATTTATAATTAATACCGAAACTGAGCAATTCTTTCAACTGGAAGAAACTGTCGCCCTCAGTCGGTTTGGAACTGTCATCAAAACGGGTATGCACATAAAGTTTGGTGGAGAGATAACGGTTCAGGACAAAGTTGAATGTGTTCTCCCATTCAACACGTGCCCAATGATAATTGGTCAGATAATTGAGACGGGATTCCAACGTTACAGCGGAGATAATGGTCCAGTTAAGCGTTGACTGTAATTGGGAACCGAAGTCATTCTTGGAACATTTACCTTCATCCAAACCGAATTTGACTTCATCTACTTCTGAACTGCCGATATAACGCAGGTTGTAAGTCAACGGCGCCATAAAACGGAAAGGTTGAATTTCTTCTTATTCAGTTTGTAGTCCATACCCACACTGACAGCCAAATCTGCCGGTGACATGAATGTTGAAACCAATTCTTCGGCATTTGCTTTATAACCGTTGAAGAACTGGGTCTTAAATTCTGAAGAAATGGTATAATACCAATTCTTGAGAGCTCTTAAACCTAATTTATTATACAAACGGAACTGGTCGGTATTAAACAAATATTTATGGTATTTGTCCGAAGGAGTGGACGTCATACCCACTTTAGCTTCGAGCTGATTCTCGAACAGGACCTTTCGTTATCATTGTAATTTGCGAAAACCTGAAAAGTCGCTGCCGGAAAAGTTACTTTCGCCCCCTTGTACCAGTTATCCGAGAGGTGGTTCTGGCTGATTTGCAGCGATCCGCTACCACCGGTCACCCACCAGTTAGGACGGCTGATCTTTATATCTGCCTTACCTACATTATCATCCATGTTTTCCGGCTGGAAGAGATGAACGACACTGGCTTTTGGAGATATTTTCGGTTTTATGTCGCGACGGAAAACATCACGGCTCATAATGCGGTCTTCCGTAGTGACTACCAGTTCCGGTTTTGCAGATAAAGGTTCATCAATGCCTTATTGACTATTGTATTGGCACGTTGGGTTTTGGTAAATGCTAGCGTGTCATAAGGAAGAAGTCCGGCCGTAAGCTGGGAGTGGTATCCGGCAGTGCGGGTTTCCATTCCAGCTTTGAATATTGTGCCATCGGAGCATAATAATATGCCAGCGGAGTAAACAAGCGGAAGTAGTCGGGATCGGACGGAATGTAACGTGCGGGCACAGACAGATCATTCAGATAATCCAACTGGGCAATATACTTATTATATAAATAAGAAACCGTATCCAATTTTGGAGTCGGACCCGACATATTAAGTTTGAGCATCAAATATTTCTGAAGCTCTGCTGAAAGCGTATCCGCTTTCACAACTTTGGCTTTGCCACAACTTTTGAAGTTTTGACTGTCTTGGCGGGTTTAACCACTTCAGGGGCAGGTTGCACCGAGTCTACCGGAAGTGCAGAATCATCGGCAGGCTCCTGTGCGTAAAGCGATAACGATAATAGTGACAGGATAAAAGCTGAACATAAAGTAGTAATTCTCATCATATTTGTCTATGGTTTAGGCTGCAAAGCTACATTATTTTGTTCAGAAATCATAGGAATCTTTTAAAATTGCATTTTTAATAAATTTGTAGAGACGAAAGACAGCATTCTTCCTTTTTTTTTTAATTTTGCGCTTTTAAGTTCGTAAGAATACTACTAAGTAAACAATTATTAAAACAGTTATAGCTGTGGGAGAAACAAAGTATATTTTCGTCACCGGTGGTGTTGCCTCTTCATTAGGAAAAGGGATCATCTCATCATCCATCGGTAAGTTGCTGCAAGCAAGAGGTTATAATGTAACCATCCAAAAGTTTGACCCGTACATCAATATTGACCCGGGAACATTGAATCCTTATGAGCACGGAGAGTGCTACGTAACTGTAGACGGTCATGAAGCCGACCTCGACCTAGGACACTATGAGCGTTTCCTGGGCATACAAACGACAAAGGCGAACAACATTACTACGGGACGTATCTACAAGAGCGTGATCGACAAAGAACGCCGTGGAGATTACTCTAGGAAAGACAATCCAGGTGATTCCTCATATCACGGACGAGATCAAGCGGAATGCGAAACTGCTGGGTAACAAATACAAATTCGATTTTGTTATCGCCGAAATCGGTGGTACGGTAGGTGACATCGAGTCACTCCCTACCTCGAAAGCATCCGTCAGTTGAAATGGGAGCTTGGGAAGAACGCTCTTTGCGTACATTGACTTATGTTCCTTATCTTGCCGCTGCCGGAGAACTGAAAACAAGACCGACACAACATTCGGTAAAGGAACTTCAGAGTGTAGGTATCCAGCCGGACGTATTGGTATTGCGTGCCGAGCATCCACTGAGCGACGGATTGCGCAAAAAGGTGGCACAATTCTGTAATGTGGACGATAAGGCGGTAGTACAGTCTATCGATGCGGAAACAATCTACGAAGTGCCCATCCTGATGCAGGCACAGGGTTTGGACAGCACTATTCTCGAAAAGATGGGACTGCCGGTAGGAGAAACTCCGGGGCTCGGCCCTTGGCGCAAATTCCTGGAACGCCGTCACGCCGCCAAAACTAAAGAACCGGTCAATATCGCACTGGTTGGAAAATATGATTTGCAGGATGCTTACAAATCTATCCGTGAGGCTTTATCACAGGCAGGTACTTACAACGACCGCAAGGTGGAAGTTCATTTCGTAAACAGCGAAGCTGACTGATGAGAATGTGGGCGAAGCACTAGAAGGCATGGCAGGTGTCATGATCGGTCCGGGATTTGGCCAACGAGGTATTGACGGCAAGTTTGTCGCTATCAAATACGCACGTACATGATATTCCGACTTTCGGTATTTGTCTGGGTATGCAATGTATTGCCATTGAATTTGCACGCAACGTACTGGGATATGCCGATGCCAACTCACGTGAAATGGATGAAAAAACTCCGCACAACGTGATAGACATCATGGAAGAACAGAAGGCAATCACCAACATGGGTGGTACGATGCGCCTGGGCGCTTACGAATGTGTATTGCAGAAAGGTTCGAAAGCATATCAGGCTTACGGACAGGAACATATTCAGGAACGTCACCGCCACCGCTATGAGTTCAACAATGACTATAAAGACCGATATGAAGCTGCCGGCATGAAATGTGTAGGTATCAACCCGGAATCGGATCTGGTAGAAATCGTTGAAATCCGACTTTGAAATGGTTTGTCGGTACACAGTTCCCTCCGGAATACAGCAGTACGGTATTGAACCCTCATCCGTTGTTCGTTGCATTTGTGAAAGCTGCCATCGAAAACGAAAAAGCAACGGTGAACGGCTAACGATACGTGGTAAACAACCGGTAGTTTGTAATTTATATAATTTGTAATTAAAATAAGAATGGATAAAAACACCATCACAGGTCTCGTTTTGATAGGTATATTATTGGTAGGATTCAGTTTTGAGACGTCCAAGCGAGGAACAGATAGCTGCGCAAAAGAAATACTACGATTCTATTGCCGTAGTACAACAGCAAGAGGAAGCGCTGAAAGCGAAAACGGAAGCTGCACTGGCTAACAGCCAAAAGAGGTTGCATCGGCTGCCGATTCTTCTGCTTTGTTTTCAATGCCTTGCATGGAACCGACTCCAAAGTCAGTATCCAGAATAATGTAGCGGAAATCACTTTCACGACTAAAGGCGGACGTGTATATTCAGCTATGCTGAAGGATTACATGGCACAGGACAAAAGTCTCCGGTCATGCTGTTCGACGGTGATGATGCTTCGATGAACTTCAACTTCTACAACAAGGAAGGTGCTATCCAGACAAAGGATTACTTCTTTGAAGCTGTAAACAAGACGGACAGCAGCGTTACTATGCGTCTGGCTGCAGACAGCGACAGTTATATCGACTTCATCTACACCCTGAAACCGGACAGTTACCTGATGAACTTTGAAATCAAGGCGACAGGCATGGCGAACAAACTGGCAAGCACCAACTATGTGGACATCGACTGGTCACAACGTGCCCGCCAACTGGAAAAGGATTCACTTATGAGAATCGTCTGTCGGAACTGACTTATAAAGTAACAGGTGACAATGTAGATAACTTGTCGGCTGCCAAAGATGACAGTCAGGATTTGCCGGGACGCATTGATTGGGTGGCTTTCAAGAACCAGTTCTTCTCTTCTGTATTTATTGCCGAGCAGGATTTCGAAAAAGTTTCTGTAAAATCGAGAATGGAACAGCAGGAAGCGGATATATCAAGGATTATTCGGCTGAAATGAACACGTTCTTCGATCCGTCAGGTAAGGAACCGACAGAGATGTATTTATATGGCCCGAACCACTTCAAGACGCTGAAAGCACTGGATAAGGGTCGTACCGAGAAATGGGAACTTCATAGACTGGTATATCTGGGCTGGCCGTTGATTCGCTGGATTAACCAATTCATCACAATCAACATATTCGACTGGTTGTCCGGCTGGGGGTTGAGCATGGGTATCGTACTGTTGATTCTGACCATCATGGTGAAAGTCGTGGTTTATCCGGCTACCTGGAAAACGTACATGTCTTCTGCCAAGATGCGTGTATTGAAACCGAAAATCGACGAAATCAACAAGAAGTATCCAAACAGGAAGATGCGATGAAGAAACAGCAGGAAGTGATGGGACTTTACAGCCAATACGGGTAAGTCCGATGGGCGGCTGCCTGCCGATGCTGTTGCAGTTCCCTATCCTGATGGCTTTGTTTATGTTCGTGCCGAGTGCTATCGAGTTGCGTCAACAGAGTTTCTTGTGGGCGGACGACCTTTCCACTTATGACGCGATCATCACATTCCCATTCCATATTCCGTTCCTGGGCAACCACCTTCGCTTGTTCTGCTTGCTGATGACAGTAACCAACATCTTGAACACGAAGTACACGATGTCTATGCAGGATACCGGTGCACAGCCGCAAATGGCTGCTATGAAATTGATGATGTATCTGATGCCGATTATGTTCTTGTTTGTCTTGAATGATTATCCGTCAGGTTTGAACTATTACTATTTCGTGTCGACATTGATTAGCGTGGGTACTATGATTCTGCTTCGTAGAACGACTGACGAAACTAAATTGTTGGCTATTCTTGAAGCGAAAAGAAAGACCCGAAACAAATGAAAAGACCGGATTTGCTGCTCGCCGGAGGCGATGCAAAAGCAACAAGAACTACTGCAGCAGCAAAGACAGAATAAAAATAAGGAATTATTCCTGAATCATATTCTGAGAAAGCCGGACACCCTATTATGGTTGCCCGGCTTTCTTTCTAAAAATAAAATAAGATGAAAACTAAATATTCTTATAAACAAATTTGGACGATCACCTATCCGATCCTGATCAGTCTGATTATGGAACAACTGATCGGTATGACGGACACGGCTTTTCTCGGACGTGTCGGAGAAATCGAATTAGGTGCTTCCGCCATTGCAGGTGTATATTACCTTGCCATCTTTCATGATGGCATTCGGTTTCAGCATCGGTGCCCAGATATTAATTGCGCGTCGCAATGGAGAAGGAAACTACAAGGAAATCGGACCCATTTTTTATCAGGGCATATATTTCCTGCTTGCCATGGCAGTGATTTTATTCACGTTCTCCATCGTATTTTCACCATATATATTGAAGAATATCATTTCTTCTCCGCACATTTACGATGCAGCCGAGAGTTATATTCATTGGCGTGTGTACGGGTTCTTCTTCTCTTTATCATGGTCATGTTCCGCGCCTTCTTTGTAGGTACGACACAAACCAAGACGCTGACTTTGAACTCTATTGTGATGGTACTTTCGAATGTGGTATTCAATTATATCCTGATTTTCGGTAAATTCGGTTTCCCGCAATTGGGAATTGCCGGTGCTGCTATCGGCTCTTCGCTGGCTGAAATGGTATCGGTGATTTTCTTTATCATCTATACGGAAGCGGATTGACTGCAGGAAGTATGCATTGAATATACTGCCTAAGTTCCAAGGGAAAACACTGAAACGAATACTGAATGTTTCTGTGTGGACAATGATTCAGAACTTTGTTTCTTTGTCTACCTGGTTTATGTTCTTTCTATTTGTGGAGCATTTGGGAGAACGGTCTTTGGCAATCGCGAACATTATCCGAAACGTATCGGGAATCCCGTTTATGATTGCAATGGCATTTGCATCCACCTGTGGTTCATTGGTCAGCAATCTGATCGGTGCAGGTGAACAGGATTGTGTACGGGGTACTATCAGGCAGCACATTCGCATTGGATATATATTTGTATTGCCAATTCTGATATTCTTCTGTCTATTTCCGGATCTGATCCTACGTATTTATACAGATATGCCGGATTTGAGAGCAGCATCCGTGCCTTCACTGTGGGTATTGTGTTCTGCCTATCTGGTGCTGGTGCCTGCCAATGTTTATTTCCAATCAGTATCAGGTACAGGGAATACGCGGACTGCACTGGCTATGGAACTTTGTGTATTGGCTATCTACGTCACATACTCTGCATATTTCATCATGTACCTGCGGATGGACGTCGCATTTGCCTGGACAACGGAATGCGTATATGGTATTTTCACGCTGATGTTCTGCTACTGGTATATGAAGAAGGAAACTGGCAGAAAAAGAAGATTTAAATCCTTTTTTCACTATCTTCGCAAGAAAATAAACATTTTATAAAATATATGAGACAAGCTAATTTAATTATGATGTCGGCAGCAATGTTGTTAGCTGCCTGCGGAGGAACCAAAGACGCAGGCAAGACAGATCAGGTGCTTATCGAGAAATCGGATATTAAGATCGAAGGGAAGCGCATGACTCCCGAAGCACTTTGGGCTATGGGACGTATCGGCGGATTCGCCGTATCGCCCGACGGAAAGAAAATTGCGTATACGGTAGCGTATTACAGCGTACCGGAAAACAAAAGTAACCGCGAAGTTTTCGTAATGAACGCAGATGGAAGCGAAAATCAACAAATCACTCATACCCCGTATCAGGAAAATGAGGTGACTTGGATTAAGGGAGGCACCAAACTGGCATTCTTAAGTAATGACAACGGAAGCAGCCAGCTTTATGAAATGAATCCGGATGGTAGCGGGCGCAAGCAGCTGACCAACTACGACGGAGATATTGAAGGATATTCCATCTCACCGGATGGCAAAAAACTGCTGTTTATTTCACAAGTAAAGACGAAAGAAAGCACTGCTGATAAGTATCCGGACCTGCCGAAAGCTACCGGTATCATCGTTACCGACCTGATGTACAAACATTGGGATGAATGGGTGACAACCGCTCCGCATCCTTTGTTGCCGACTTTGATGGTAACGGCATTTCAATATTGTGGATATTCTGAACGACGAACCGTATGAAAGTCCGATGAAGCCTTGGGTGGCATTGAGCAACTTGCGGAATATGACTTCGGACAAAGTGGCTTACACTTGCCGTAAAAGACAGGACTGGAATATGCGATTTCTACCAACTCTGATATTTATATCTATGACTTGAATACTAAGAAAACAGAAAATATTACTGAAGAGAACAAAGGATATGATACCAACCCGCAATATTCACCGGACGGCAAGTATATCGCGGCAGAGTATGGAACGTGACGGTTACGAAGCTGATCTGAACCGTCTGTTCATCATGAACCTGGAAACTGGCGAGAAGCGTTTTGTGAGTAAGGCATTCGAATCGAATGTGGATGCTTTTGTCTGGGGAGCAGATGCTAAAGTGATCTATTTCACAGGTGTATGGCATGGAGAATCACAAATTTATGCGCTTGACCTGGCAAATGATTCGGTAAAGGCTATTACTTCAGGAATGTATGATTACGAAGGGGTAGCTCTTTTCGGAGATAAGCTGATTGCGAAACGTCATTCAATGAGTATGGGTGATGAGATTTACTCTGTGGCACTGGACGGTACAACCACTCAACTGACACAGGAGAACAAACAAATCTATGACCAGTTGGAAATGGGTAAAGTGGAAGGTCGCTGGATGAAAACAACAGATGGTAAACAGATGTTGACATGGGTGATTTATCCTCCACAGTTTGATCCGAACAAGAAATATCCGACTTTACTGTTCTGCGAAGGAGGTCCGCAGAGTCCGGTAAGCCAGTTCTGGTCTTATCGCTGGAACTTCCAGATTATGGCAGCTAATGATTATATCATCGTTGCTCCGAACCGTCGCGGTTTGCCGGGATTCGGTGTGGAATGGAACGAACAGATTAGCGGCGATTACGGTGGCCAGTGTATGAAGGATTACTTCACTGCTATCGATGAAATGGCAAAAGAGCCGTATGTGGACAAAGATCGTCTGGGATGCGTAGGTGCCAGCTTCGGAGGATTCTCCGTATATTGGTTGGCCGGACATCACGACAAACGGTTCAAAGCGTTCATTGCTCATGATGGTATCTTCAACATGGAAATGCAATATCTGGAAACTGAAGAAAATGGTTTGCCAACTGGGATATGGGCGGCGCATACTGGGAAAAACAGAATCCGGTGGCACAGCGTACGTTTGCCAACTCTCCTCACCTATTCGTAGAGAAATGGGATACTCCTATTCTCTGTATCCATGGAGAAAAAGACTACCGTATCCTGGCTAATCAGGCTATGGCTGCTTTTGATGCTGCCGTGATGCGTGGTGTTCCTGCAGAGCTGCTGATTTATCCGGATGAAAACCACTGGGTATTGAAGCCACAGAATGGAGTGTTATGGCAGCGCACATTCTTTGAATGGTTGGACAAATGGGTGAAGAAAGCTCCGTCTAAATAAAATTTTACGTTAATTACATAGTAGAATAAACATAGTAAACTAAAAGAAGCCCCTGTTCTCAATCTTTTGAGTTCAGGGGCTTCTCGCATTCATCAAAATCGGCTAAAATTATAAAAAAGTTCGCTAAATTTATTCCGAATATATATTTTCAATTTCTACAATATACATCTTATGGAAACCTCCATGAGCACCACCGTACCACTTTTCTATTGATTCTTTATCCAGAAAACATTCCGGTTTGATAGTGTCAGCATAAAGTTTCTTACATTCCAGACTCAAACGTGCCTGCTCGAACAGGACATTTCCTTTTTCTGTAAATACAGGTTTCAATCCGGTTTCTTTTACTTTATCTATATTACGTCCCGACTTGGAACCACAAACAGCGTGAATTTTCTTATTTTCTTCTCCTAAGAAAGAAAGTGTCAGGTAATCGTTCTTCTCTACAAACTCGTATGTATACCGTTCGGGACGGATAAAAACGAAAGCAACCGGTTTATTCCACAACCAGCCGATACCACCCCAACTTGCTGTCATCGTGTTAAACTTTTCTTTTGTTCCGGCTGTAACTAGCATCCACTCTTTTCCAATCGCTTCGAAAAAGTTTTCTTTCAAATCTTTTACTTCTAATTTCTTCATCTCTTTATTCGTAAATATGTATTCATAATTAGTTTATATAATAATTTAGGCACGGATTACACAGATTAACACGGTTACTTTGCAACAATAACAACACTAAAAACCGTGAAATCCGTACCTAGAAAAATAACGATTAATTCATGGCAGGTACTTATCTAATTATTTCTGTTTATTCAATTTCACAATCTCTCCCAAATAGGGAATCTTCACCGGAATCTTCCGTTTCTTAGCCTCTGTTGCGAAGACTTTCGGGGGATCATGCAAAGGCTCGTCAGACAAATCGAATGGTGCCATAATGCATGGGAATGATAAGACCAGCATGCATTTCCTCGGCGGCAGTCAATGATTCGTAAGGCGATATATGATTGGGACGCATAAACCAGCGAGGTTTGTATGCCCCGATGCCTAACAAAGCATAATCCGGTGCTCCGAACAGATCGGGAATCTCACGGAAGTGACTGGAATAACCTGTATCACCGCTATAATAAAGAGAAATTCCATTTCCTTGCAGCATGAAAGCTCCCCACAGTCGCTGGCCACCATCACGTACGGAACGTTTGCTCCAGTGTTGTGCCGGTAGAAAAGTAATCTTCAATCCCTCATCTTCCATTTGTTGATACCATCCGGCCTCAATCACTTTCATTTCGGGAAACCATCCCTGAATCAGCTCACCGGTTCCCAAGCCGCAAAAGAGTTTCATTTGCGGGTTATTCTTCAGTAAACGGGCTATACTCTGTTTATCCAAATGATCGAAATGGTCATGGCTGACAAGTAGATAATCAATCCCCGTAAATATGTCAGGATTAGCGGGAAACTCGCTCTGTCTCTTCACAAAAGGAATACTGCCGAACACAGGATCGAACATGATTCGTTTACCTGCTAACTGGAGAAAGAAAGAATTATGTCCGAGCCATATCAGGGAATCTCCCACCACTGCATCCAATGAACGGAGATAACAAACCTTTGGATCCCATTTCACCGTTTTCTTCTCTTTGCGTTGGGGATTGGACGAAAGACGCCATTTCAGTACACTCCCCATCCCCGGACGGAAGCGATGCTGCCGATTAAAAAAACGCCCGCGCACCATCGGATTTCCTCTCCAATAAGGGTTGACTGTCGCTAAACGTTCGTTTCTCCTAAAGCATATATGTTCACCCATTTTTTTTTCCTGAATACGTATTTACAAACTTACTAAAAATCTCTGGAATAACCTCGAAAAACGGGAGAAATGACGCTAAATGACTTAATGTCAGAGTCGTTACGGTGTCAAATGATGACAAGCCGAAAAATCGGAAAACGCAAAGAAAAGCGGATTTAAGAAGAAGAATGGTTTGCAAATCATTACCCGTGAAAGAGTAAGATTTAACATATGAGAGATGCTATTGCACCGTTTGTCACCGATTTGCGTATCAAGGTCTAACTCGTTGATATTTAACTTTGCAAACAAAAAACGAGTATGGCAAGAAGTACATTCAAAGTGCTGTTCTACGTGAACGGCAGCAAGGAGAAAGACGGTATTGTCCCCATCATGGGACGAGTGACAATCAACGGTACTGTGGCGCAGTTCAGTTGCAAGCAGACCATCCCGAAAACCCTTTGGGATGCGAAAGGCAACCGAGCCAAAGGCAAGAGTGCCGAAGCACGGAACATCAATCTGGCATTGGACAACATCAAGGCGCAAATCATCAAGCACTATCAGCGCATATCCGACCGAGAGGCATACGTAACGGCTGAAATGGTGCGCAATGCCTACCAAGGGGTAGGAAGCGAGTATGAGACACTGATAAAGGCTTTTGACAAGGATTGCGCCAACTTTCTGAAACGTGTCGGTAAAGACCGCAGCATCGGTACGTACAAGGTCATGGTAAGGGCAAGGAACTATGTCGCAGCCTTTATCAAGTCATTCTACAGACGGACAGACATGTCCATGCTGGAACACCCGACTTCATCAAGGAGTTTGCGGCTTATCTTACGGCTGAACGGGGACTGAAAAACGCCACCATCTGGCTGAACTGCATGTGGCTGAAAGGCGTGGTCATGCGTGCGCACTATAACGGACTGATACCGAGAAATCCGTTTGCGCAGTTCCATATCAGCCCGAATGTTAAGGAACGGGAGTATCTGACAGAGGACGAAATCAAAAGAATCATGGCGCACGAGTTTGACAACCCCACCCTCGCATTGGTGCGGGATCTGTTCACTTTCGCCTGCTTCACCGCCTTGTCTTTCGTGGATATGAAAGAACTCACAACGGACGAAATAGTGGAGGTGAACGGTGAGAAATGGATATTGTCGAAACGGCATAAGACAAATGTCCCGTTCCAAGTGAAGCTGCTGGATATTCCCTTGCAGATAATCGAACGGTACAAGTATCTGTCGGAAGACAAGCTAGTTTTCGGAAAAATCAACTATTGGACGATGTGCAAACAACTGAAAAAGGTAATGGCGGAATGCGGAATAGAGAAGCAAATCTCCTACCATTGCGCACGTCATACATTTGGAACACTGGCTCTTAGCAAGGGGATGCCCATTGAAAGCGTGAGCCGTGTGTTGGGACACACGAACATTGTCACGACTCAAATCTATGCGAAGATAACCACACAGAAACTTGACAATGACCTGACGATGTTCGGCAACAAGCTGAACGCATCGTTCGGAAGTGTAACCCCATAATCAAGCATAGCCATGAAACGAAGCATCATCACAACAGATGGTAACGGCAACATCATCATGCCGACCGACATTAGCGCAACCGCCATGAGCGAATGGGAACTTTGCGCCCTGTTTGGAGTAACGCCCCGACATTCCGTGCAGGGCTGAAGGCTCTTTGCAAGAGCGGAGTTTTAAGGGAATACGAGATAAGGCGAAGCATACGGATATCCGATAATTGCAGTATGGAGGTTTACAACCTTGAAGCGATAGTTGCCCTTGCTTTCCATATCGGCACATTCGGAGCGGAACGGGTACGTAATGCCGTTCTTGAAAGACTGTACCTGCGAAAAGAAAACAAGCATATTCTTCTCGCTGAATACCAACGGTATATCCAAATCCGAATACTTCTCGTAGCTGAATGCCTGACATTATTCACTCGGTAAGTCAGTAATTCATTAAGTCAGCACGACAGACACTCCGATTTTTTCTCCCGAAAAGCGTAATCCGACATTCGCTTTTCGGGAGTTTTCCATTGTACAACCCGTTTCCTGCCCCAAACCATTGAAAGTTTTGTTTCGTGGCTATTTGTCACCATTCTGCTGTGTTTTGCATAACAACCTATCCGATAATTGATTATATTTTTGCAGCTGGTAATTTTCAAACTTAAAACCATTTGATTATGTCAGCTATCGAACAACAAGACAGCCACAGACCGCCATCGGATGGCGGCAAAGGAAGAATTTATCCGTGTCGGGACAACGCTCTACAAGATTGTGGAGCAACCGAGACTGAACGGAGGGTACGTGAGGAAACGTATCGCATGGAACAACGAGACCCTGCGACAGGATTACGGCAAGGATTACATCGGCAGCGTTCCCAAGTATGACGGCTTCTGCACCGTACCCGAACACATCGGCTACCGTTCCGTGGTCGGCAAATTCCTTAACCTCTACGAACCGATAGACCATGTACCCCGACAAGGGGATTTCCCCTCTATCCGTTCATTGCTGCATCACATCTTCGGGGAACAATACGAGTTGGGGATGGACTATCTGCAACTGCTCTACCTGCAACCGATTCAGAAGTTGCCTATCCTGCTGTTGGTGTCGGAAGAACGCAACACGGGCAAAAGCACCTTCCTGAACTTTCTGAAAGCCCTTTTTCAGAACAATGTGACTTTCAACACCAACGAGGATTTCCGCAGCCAGTTCAATTCCGACTGGGCTGGCAAGTTGCTTATCGTGGTAGATGAGGTGTTGCTCAACCGCAGGGAGGACAGCGAACGGTTGAAAACCTCAGCACTACCTTATCCTACAAGGTGGAAGCCAAAGGCAAAGACCGTGACGAGATTGCATTCTTCGCCAAATTCGTGCTGTGCTCCAACAACGAGTATCTGCCCGTAATCATAGATGCAGGAAACACGCTATTGGGTGCGCAAGATAGACCGCTTGCAGTCCGATGACACCGACTTCCTGCAAAAGCTGAAAGCGGAGATACCCGCCTTTCTCCATTTCCTGCAATACAGACAGCTATCCACCGATAAGGAAAGCCGGATGTGGTTCAACCCACAGTGCTGCATACAGAAGCCTTGCAGAAGATTATCCGCAGCAACCGCAACCGGTTGGAGATAGAAATGCACGAACTTGTCCTTGACATCATGGACAGTGTCGGCACGGATACATTCTCTTTCTGTTACAGCGACATTCTTCTTTGCTGGTACACTCACAGGTAAAGGTGGAGAAACACCAAGTCCGAAAAGTGTTGCAGGAATGTTGGAAACTGACCCTGCGCCAAACGGACTGACTTATACCACCTACCAGTTCAACTGCAATCAGGGTGTCGGTATGAGCCGATAAGGAGAGTGGGACGCTTCTACACCGTCACAAGGGAGCAACTTGAATCCTTGTAATATTATCATTTTTCTGTTGAATTGTTGAATATGGGTATAAATACACTGACAATAAACGATATACATTCTCAACAAAATCTCAACAAGCCAAAAGAGAAGTTGAGAGACCACCGACCCCCGTTTGTTAATTTCTCTTTTGGCGAGTGGTTTGTTGAGAAGATGTTGAGAGGTTACGAGGCTGTATATAAATATATTACATTGACAATTCATCAAATCAACAAATTTTCATCAACTTCAAAACCGTATGTAATATGACAATCCAAGATGTAAAGCAAATCAAACTGGCAGACTATCTGCAAAGTCTGGGCTATACGCCTGTAAAGCAACAAGGCAGGAACCTGTGGTACAAATCACCGTTACGGGAAGAAACGGACGCATCGTTCAAGGTAAACACCAAGCTTGAAAAATGGTACGACTTCGGCATCGGCAAAGGCGGAAACATCCTCGCATTGGCAGCGGAACTCTACCATTCGGAAGATGTAGCCTATCTGCTAAAACGCATAGAGGAGCGGACAGCATACATTCGCCCTGCATCGTTTTCTTTTGGCAGACAGCATTCCGACAATCAGCCTTATCAGGGATTAAGGGTTGGTGAGTTGTCCTCTCCTGCTCTTATAGCCTATCTGCAAGAAAGGGGAATAAACATCGGACTTGCCAAAAGAGAATGCAGGGAGCTTCGGTTTATGAATGCCGACAAACCCTATTTTGCCATCGGCTTTCCGAACATGGCAGGAGGATATGAAGTGCGCAACAGATACTTCAAGGGATGTGTCGCCCCGAAAGACATCACCCATATCCGACAGCAGGGCGGACAACGATGTATGTGTTACCTGTTCGAGGGGTTCATGGATTACCTTTCATTCCTTACCATCCGAGTAGAAAACAATCCGCAACACCCGCGATTGAACACACAGGACTATATCATATTGAATTCCGTTTCCAATCTTGCAAAAGCGGAAAGCATATTGGAGACCTACACCCAAGTCGGCTGTTTCCTTGACAACGACACGGCAGGACGGAACACCTGCAAGAAGCTGAAGAGAAGTTTGGGGAACGGCTGCTTGACAAGTCAATGTACTATCGAGTATAAGGACTTGAACGACTACCTGTGCGGTAAGCCCTTGTCCCAATCAGCAAAGCCGATAAAGGAGAAACAAGTCAATCCGCAAGGCGGATGATGCAGCCACCGAAAAGAAGGGGATTTCATCTGTAATATGCGTCCGCTCTCCCAAGGTATTTAGACAGAAATACCATAGCTCAATAGGGCGTTTTCTTCACGCATTACTCCGTAACGCTAAAAACACCCTATTGAGCCAAAGAAATCCTTTGGAAACCCTGTGCAAACGAGGCAGAAGCCAAACCCGTTTGGATTATGCCGAGTGCAGTAAGGGTTCATTTGCATAATAAACCCTGTGAGCCGATGCCACAGGCAGAAACATAACGATAACCGCAAAACAGTAATGATATGGGATATTTTTCATTGGACATTAAGAGGCAAAGGGTACATCGGACACCACGCAGTCCGACCATATAGAGAAAGATAATACCTAAAAACGCAGACCCGACAAGAACACATCTGAACAGGGTGCTTGTCGAATACCCTGATAGCGTTCACGGCAGGGATGAAGCGATTGCCCACAGGCTGAACACGGCAGGCATCAGACGGAAAATCACGCACGACCAAGTCCGTGTCGTTCGGGTGGTTTTGTCGGGTACGCACGAGGACATGATGAACATACAGGAAAAGGCGAACTCGACGAATGGTGCAACGACAGTATCCAATGGCTGCAAGCCACATTCAGCAAAGACAATGTGGTTGCCGCCCATCTGCACATGGACGAGAAGACTCCGCACATCCACGCAGCCGTTGTTCCTATCGTGACGGGTGAAAGGCGCAAAGCCAAGAAAGAAGAGACGGACGGTAAGCGCAAGTACCGCAAGAAAACAAATTCCGTCCGTTTGTGTGCCGATGACCTGTTCAACCGCCAGACCCTGATTGCCTACCACGACAATTACGCAAGGGTGATGACGAAATACGGATTGCAACGTGGGATACGGGGCTCGGAAGCACGGCACACTACCACCATGCAGTATTATCGGGACTTGAAAAAGAAAAATGAAACCCTTGAAACCGAAACCAGACTATTACAGGAGAAAGCCGAGGCGCAGGAGGAACTGAAACAGGTAAAAGCGGAAATCCGCACCGATAAGCTCAAAGCGTAGCCACCGATACGGCAACCGCCCTTGCAAGCAGTGTGGGTTCTCTTTTCGGAAGTGGAAGAATGAAATCGTTGGAACGCAGGAACGAGGATTTGCAAGACCGCATCCTTGAACTTGAAAACGAAGCCCGACAACAGGAACGGCAACAAGCCAAACAGATACAGGAGATAAGAAACGCTTACGAGCAACAGCACCGCAAGCTGTCGGAGTTTGCGGATTTTGTCAGACGCTACTTTCCATATGTGGAGAAGCTGATGCCTATAATAAATTTCCTGCGTGACCGATTGAAGTTTAATGACGGAATAATCAGAAGACTGTGCGAATTCAAGGAGGTCGGGATAAAAGGTGAACTCTATTCTTCCGAATTTAACCGAAGCTTTGATACTCGACACTCTGTCTGCTCCATCAAACAGGATGAAAGCGGTAAATTCGATTTCAATATAGACGGGGTTTCACACGTGAGCTGGTTTAGAAAGAAAATGAATGAGTTCAGAGAAGCCATCGGAATACCGAAGCCAAGACAGAATAGAAGTATGAAACTGTAAATCAAAAAAATCCGTGATAGTAGAATGGTATATCACGGATTTTTCATACTGTATTGGATTGAGGCAACTCTTTCAAGACATACGAAAAAAAGAAGAAGCGTTATGCTTATCTTGTACTTGAAAACGTAGGAAATTTTCAATTAGATGCAAGGATAGCATAGTGGTTCTCACGCATATAGCGTGGGCTGCTATTGTTACATCTGCATCTATGGTTTCCTACGACCTTCAAAGAAAGAATGGCATACAGTTCCACGCTTCTTTAATAGGTTAAATTCCTTTGGGAACTGGAGATTAAAAAAATGTAGTGTATGAGCGTAATAAAAAAATGGTTATTAGCTATTTGTGCCATTATATTAATGAATGGATGTGCACCACTTCGAATGCCTGTAATAGTGAGGAATGCTCCTATTGAAATGTATAAATACGCATACATTTCCCCAACAAAGGAATTGACATCAAGCACAGGAGGTACATATGGTGGGCAATACGGTATCTATGGTTCTTCAACCACCAAAGTGTTAATCCAAGTGATGTAATAGCAGGAATACTAATAAAGAAGGATATATCATATTACCCGAACTTAAACCCGAATTATCTAATGAAACTCTAATCGTCAATTATGGTGAGAGTGGCAGGCGTAATAGAGGTTTAGGTTACACAATAGAAGTAACTATACAGTTTAGCTCTGCAAAACTAATGAAATGATATGTTCTTGTACAGCAGAAGGACAAGGCGAAACAGAAGCTGATGATATCCGTCAAAGCCATTAGAAGAGCCTTAACAAGTTTATTCCCTGAGAAATAACCCAATAATACGACAGATTATGAAAAAGTTTTTAGTATTATCCGCTTTAGTTATAACTTCTTGTACACTCTCTAACGAGGAAAAAGCTGAGAATATTGGTTAAAGAGACACTTAAAGACTATCTCTATCACCCTGATTCTTATGAGCCAATATCAACAAGAGTTGATAGTATGTTTATTGATGTAACTACTATCAGGCCTATTATGGAATTGCGATGAAATCAAAATTTGATATCTAAAATAAATCGCTGTGAGAGAAAAATTGAATCAGCAGAATCTTCTATGGATATTTTTGCCCCCAATGGTTATTCTTCTCAATACTCTCGTGGAGGTATTAACGAACAAAAAAAAAGGAAGAAGCCAAATCTGATTTGAACAAATACACCAAGAAACTTTCAAGAACAACTTGCTTTTCTAAAGAAAATGTCGCTAAATATCACAAAGGAGAATTTACAGGTTGGGCAGTAAACCATAGATTTAGAGTCTTAATGGAGCAGGCTCAATGACCATTCCAGGAGAAGATTTTTTCTTTTGCGATGAAAGAATTACAACTTGTGGGGGTTATGAAACAGATAAGTTTGAGGACTTCGTAAAAATTTTAAACGCAGTAGATGAAGCAACTTCGGATGAAGATGTAATAGATTATTTTAAAGAAAATAATTTTTTGCTATAAATTCCGTATTTCCGTAGTACGCTAATTTTTATGCAAAGCAAATATTATCAACTGCTATTTTTTATATGCAATGGGCGTTTATTTTGGTTATTTGTATAATTGCTATTTCGGTTATTGTAATAGCGATGGTACGAACACGCCTAAAAAACAAATCCAAAGAGCTTGCAGAAAAGCTAAACCATATATCTGCATATAGCGAGAAATCAAATTATGAGCAAGCAAAAGAGAGATTATCGGCTCTTAAGGAGGGGGCGTTTATAGATATTCCCTCAGACTTAAATAATGGCTTTTATGGCAGGGTAATCTCCGCAACGCAAGAAAAAGATTTCATCAATCATTATAAGGTACATTTCCAAGAGGCATATTCACTTCTGAAGAAACTTGAAGCCTTTAACATCACTCCATCAGAAACCATATCCAAATTCATTAACGACTTTGGAAGAATCAACAAACTTGTAAAACAACATAATGATGGTGTTATAACCTTTCTACTTGACACGCACAGGGACTTTTTCGACCATTGCCTAAAATACCCATTAGACAAGCAACAAAGACGCTCAATTGTTTCAGAAGAGGATAATTGTTTAGTAGTCAGCAGTGCAGGTAGTGGTAAAACCTCTTCAATTGTCGGTAAGGTTAAATATCTCACCGAAATCAAGGGTATAGCACCTGAAAGAATTTTACTTATCAGTTATACCAACAAAGCAGCAGCCGAACTAACCGAAAGAATGGCGACCAATGGATTGAAAGGTTACACATTCCATAAGTTAGCCATTGATATTATAGGCAAAACGACAGGTACAAAACCATCTATTTGCGGCAATACAGATTCATTGTTTGTAGATATATATCACAAATTGTTAGATAAATCGTCTTTCAAGAAAAGTATAGTGGAATACTTTATTGATTACCAAACGAATGAAGCTGATTGGGAACAACGCAAGAATGAAAGACGGGAGCAATTATCAGGACTAAAGAATGTGCAGCTAAAGGCGATGTTCCCCGATATGGACGGCAGAGCCATATATGTGAGAAGTGAACAAGAACAAAAAATATGTTTTGCTTTGTCCTCGCTGGGAGTGAAATTCAGATATGAAGAACCATACGAACATCAATTAGCAGATGAGATGCACTCACAATATCGTCCCGACTTCTCAATATATTTTAAGCAAGGAGGAGTAACCAAACGCATCTATCTTGAACATTTCGGAGTTGATGAACACGGGCTTGTTCCTGCTTGGTTTGCAAAAGACAAGGGTATAACCTACGAAGAAGCCAATCAGAAATACAATGATGGTATAACTTGGAAAAAAGCGGCTCACGAGAAATTTGGTACACAACTTTTAGTGACATCAAGTGCAGATTTCCATTATTCTGATATTAGGGATAAACTCCGTAAACTATTAGCTGAAGCAGGTGTACCAATTCAAGAAAAGACCGATGAGGAGTTATACGATTTAGTACTACCCAAAGGTAGCAAGCAGGAAAAGGCGTTTATACGACTTGTTGTTACTTTCGTTACATTGGTAAAATCAAGTTGTAAATCAGTTAAAGAGGTTTTGAAACAAGCCAAAAATGCAGATGATGAACGAAGTGTGTTTATCATCAAGAATATATTTCAACCTGTATATGAACACTACATAAATGCGTTAAGCGATAGTAACCAAATTGATTTTACCGATGCTATTCTTCAAGCCACTGAGATATGTCGTACTTCACACCCTGTTGAATATGATTATATCATAGTGGATGAGTTTCAAGATATTTCTGTTGACCGTTACAACTTCTTGAAAGTATTGCGAGAGGGTAATCCTCCTGCAAAGTTGTATTGTGTGGGTGATGATTGGCAGTCTATTTATCGTTTTTCGGGAAGTGATATGGCTCTATTCAATCAATTCCCCGAATATTTTGGAGCAACGGAGATAAACAAGATTGAAACTACATACAGGTTTGGAGAGCCTTTGGTTTCTTTATCGTCGAACTTTATACAACGCAATAAAGCCCAAATACAAAAGAATATCCATTCGTTCAGCTCAGAAATGAGAACCGAGTTGGAATTCTATGCTTATGATAGACGAGATTACTGCAATACGATAGGGCAACTTGTGGCTTCTATTCCATCGGATAAATCAATATTCCTATTGGGGCGTTACTCTTTTGATGATTACTACCTCTCTTTTATGTACCAATCAATTAAAGAGGGTAATAGATTCTACTATGTGATAGGAGGACGAAAAATAGAGTTTTTAACCGTACATAAGTATTCACCTGTAAGAAGTTACTAATGACAAAAAAGAAATTGCCCGTTCGTTTTACGGGTCAGCACTTTACTATTGATAAAGTGCTAATAAAAGATGCAATAAGACAAGCAAATATAAGTAATCAGGATACGGTTTTAGATATTGGGGCAGGCAAGGGGTTTCTTACTGTTCATTTATTAAAAATCGCCAACAATGTTGTTGCTATTGAAAACGACACAGCTTTGGTTGAACATTTACGAAAATTATTTTCTGATGCCCGAAATGTTCAAGTTGTCGGTTGTGATTTTAGGAATTTTGCAGTTCCGAAATTTCCTTTCAAAGTGGTGTCAAATATTCCTTATGGCATTACTTCCGATATTTTCAAAATCCTGATGTTTGAGAGTCTTGGAAATTTTCTGGGAGGTTCCATTGTCCTTCAATTAGAACCTACACAAAAGTTATTTTCGAGGAAGCTTTACAATCCATATACCGTTTTCTATCATACTTTTTTTGATTTGAAACTTGTCTATGAGGTAGGTCCTGAAAGTTTCTTGCCACCGCCAACTGTCAAATCAGCCCTGTTAAACATTAAAAGAAAACACTTATTTTTTGATTTTAAGTTTAAAGCCAAATACTTAGCATTTATTTCCTGTCTGTTAGAGAAACCTGATTTATCTGTAAAAACAGCTTTAAAGTCGATTTTCAGGAAAAGTCAGGTCAGGTCAATTTCGGAAAAATTCGGTTTAAACCTTAATGCTCAAATTGTTTGTTTGTCTCCAAGTCAATGGTTAAACTGTTTTTTGGAAATGCTGGAAGTTGTCCCTGAAAAATTTCATCCTTCGTAGTTCAAAGTCGGGTGGTTGTCAAGATGATTTTTTTGGTTTGGTGTCGTCTTTTTTTAAGCTGCCGCATAACGGCTGGCAAATTGGCGATGGAGCCGACTTTTAGCACAAATGTTGAATAGAATTACTAATCTTCAACATTGCACAAAAGTTCAATAGAAGTACTTCACCGGCTCTATTGCCAATTTGTTTGTTATGTGCCGTTTTATTCCATTTTATACATTTAACAATTGCTGAAACGTAAAGTCGGGTTTAAACATTTCAATTTCGTTTTGAGTTGATTCTTCTTGTGCTTCTTTGCCATAGATAAACATTTGCTGTTCATAATTTTTAACAGCCTCTTCAATGCTATTAAATTTTCCATCGGCTAGATTATCAGACAATATCAAGGCATCCACCAACCCACTATTTACTCCCTGCCCTGCAAAAGGCGGCATCAAATGTGCGGCATCCCCAATCATTGTTATGGGTAATGGGCGCTTGCTTTTCCAAGGCTTTTCTAAAGGAAATATCCGTGTAGCCAATCCTACAAATGACAACGTCGTATGAATCAATTCTTTGTAGCGTTCGTCCCAATCGGAAAATTCTTTCAGAAGAAAATCAACGACACTATTTCTGTTTTGAAAATCTACCTGCGTTTGGTTTTTCCATTCATCAGGTGTTTTAAAACTTATTCCAAAATGCAATGCACCATTATTATTGGGGTTAGCAAATAATAAATTACCTTGGTGAGATGCCATTAGCCGGTTTCCATTGCATAGCTGAAAAAATCCAGGACAGTTTATCTCTGGTTGATGAATATCGGCTTGTATATTGAAAGTACCTGTTTCTTCAACTTCCGTGTCGGTAACAAATTTTCTTACCTTGGACATCCCGCCATTGGCAAGAATAACCAAATCTGCTGTTTCACTCGGTTTATTCTCAAAAGTTAGTGTCCACTTCTTCTTACCAGGTTCAAGCATAACAAGTTTTCTATCCCAAATAACCGTGTCGTTTTCTAAACTATTCAACAAGATAGCCCTTAAGTCATTTCTGTTTATTTCAGGATTGTCAAATCGATTTTCGGGCTTTACATTTTTTGTGGATAAAATATTGCCTTTTTTATCAGCAATATTTACACCCATTGGTAAGGCTAAGTCATAATAAGTTTGTAACAATCCCGCTTTTTTCATTGCTTCCTGACCTGAACCTTTGTGTAGGTCAAGGGTTCCACCAAAAATTCTTGCCTCTCGGTCGTTGTCTCTTTCGTAAACTGAAACGTCTATGCCGTTTTGCTGTAATAATTTTGCCATAGTCAGTCCAACGGGTCCACCACCAATTATTGCAACGTTCTTATCACTAAGTAAATTCATTTGTTTGTCTGTATCTATTCGCATTGTCATTCAAAAATGGCCCATAACAATGGCTCGGCGAATTGGCGAAGTAGCTGTATCGAAGATACAAAAGCGGAGCTATTTAGCCAAGTCGCTTGTTGTAACAGTCCGCGAAGCGGCTTACGGCAAGCGACGTAAGTCGCCGAGCCATTGTTAGCAAGGAGCGCAGCGGATTGCTAACAACGGTTTGCAGCTATACGCAGGCAGGGATTTTTACCACTAAGCTACCTACGATGAACTGAACTTTAAATTTACCACTTTCCTGTCTTACGAAGCACGAACCCCCTGCTTGCGTATAGGTGATGTTATGCGGTCGGCTTTCATTTTCTCTTCTTTCTCGTTAATTTGTCAAGCAAAGTTACTAAATTTGCAGTCAAGCAATTTCAATTTTTGAATTATGTATTTCAGCAGACCTTGGACTTCTATCTAAGTGATAGGCAGTCCTGAATAAATTCCAATCAATCTTTTAGGGCAAGACAATCAGTCTATGCTTTGTGTGTGCTGTCATTTTTGCAAAAGGTCTTGAAGCGGATTATGTAATACTCTTACAATGCAATAAAGATACATACGGTTTCCCATCACAGGTGAGTGACGACCCTGTGCTTAACTATGTGCTCACTAAGAGCGACCAATTCCCATACGGAGAAGAAAGAAGATTATTCTATGTTGCAATAACAAGGGCTAAGGTAAAAACGCTTGTATTATACGATAAGCGTTTCCCGTCTGTATTTGTGGATGAATTCTTGCACCCCGAAAAGGTGTCAGAAGAAAGCTATGTAAAGCACCCTAACGCCAATAAAAGATGGACAAGAAGTGCAGACCAATTTTTATTGAAACTGCACAATGAAGGTAAGAGTGTCAAATATATTGCAAACAAAATGGGTAGAAGTCAAACTTCGATTGTAATGCGATTAAACAAACTAAACAAATAGTCGAACTTTTTCTTTGATGTACCTTGTGTGCATCGGACTATTCTATTATTTTTGTACACAGAAACGAGTTACTTGAAAGCAATTCAAGGCAGAACGCAGCATACGGCACAGTTGCCAAGTCATTACCTCAAAATCGGGTAATTCTTCCAAAGTCCTTTGTATAAGGTACTAACAGAAGTTTTCCAGAATTACATAAAATTTCTCGATTTACGATGAATTAGAGTAAACAAAAAATGTACCCCGGACACACTATCGGGGTACATTTACTTATAAAGGAATAAATATTATCCTTTTTTAATAGAATGAGACTTCGTTAAGAGCAGTGCAAGCCATACAAAGGCAGTTGCCAGCCAAGAGCTGAAAGATTAATAATCATTATGACTGCACCCAATATCCATAGAATCAATAGCGACCATTTCAAACCCGTTCCCATCGGTGACCAATGGAATAATTGCCGCAAGATAGTATACAAGAAAGCTCCTAACGGAATGCCGATGAGGGCAACTCCGGCAATCGTACCTAGCAGTGTCATCATTGGAGATACGGAAGCAACCGGCATCCAGTCGATGGCAGGCAGCATCTCGTAAAGCAGTGCTCCTCCGCTAACTGCCACGGCAATTGCTGCAAACACCGTGCTACCAGTACAACGGCCAGTACGAACAAGACAGGGCAGCAGAGAAATGACAAGAGCTACCAGAAATATTTTAAAGAGAACAGCAGCAATGGAAACAAATACATCGCCTATCTTTTGAAGAAAGGTACGAGGTTTGCCGGAGTTCATATAGTTGTTAACTCCGTCCGCTACACGTTCGAAACCGTCTGTCACTGTTTTGCCAATATTCTCAATGGTCACTGCTTCTCCACGCATACTCAATTTTTCCGCGGCAGTACGGGCTTCCGGAATAATGATCCATCCGATAATATAAAGTATAATCATCGGGCAATAAGGTACAAATACAAGGATAATCATCAATATACGCACTAATGTGATGTCCCAACCGAAGTAAGCTGCCAATCCTGCCGCTACGCCTCCCAACAATTTATTATCCGGATCACGAAACCAGCGGCGTTGAGCAGCGGTTTGCGTACTGCCTTGATTAGCGGACGATGTTTGTTCCGTTCTTTTCTGTGAGTCCATATCCTCATCAGCAATTCCAAAGTCTTCCGGTTTGCCGACACGAGCGATAATTTCTTCTACATCCGAAACTGTGATGACCTGTTTTCCTTCAGTTACTTTCTCTGCAAACAGTTCGGCAATACGCATCTCAATATCGTTTACGATCTCTTCCGCACCCTCCTGTTTACGAAAGTAATGCTTCAAATTAGACAGATAATTATCTAACAGTCGGTAGGCATCGTCATCTATATGATAGACAATTCCTCCTAAATTTATGGTCAATGTCTTTTTCATTTTTATTTCTTCTTTTTCGGATTATCTATTGGCTATATGATTCACTGTATCGTTAAGTTCTTTCCAGGAAATTTCCAGCTCTCCCAAAAAGACTTCTCCTTGTTCAGTGAGTTTATAGTATTTGCGGGGAGGTCCCTGGGTAGATTCTACCCACTCATAACTTAACAGGTCATCATTTTTCAGACGGGTAAGCAATGGATACAAGGTGCCTTCCACTACAATCAGTTGGGCTTCTTTCAATTTCTGAATAATATCAGAAGCATAAGCGGGCTCCTTGTGCAACAAAAGCATGATACAATATTCAAGCATGCCTTTCCTCATCTGTGATTTTACATTGTCTACTTTCATTATTCACTTCTTTTAGATGCACAAATATATGCATTACTTTAGTACCTTGCATTACAAAGTACTATAAATTAATAATAATTAAAACATTAGAGACTCTCCACCTTATTATAAAAAGAAATAATGGCTATATTTGTGCCCGTTAAACCAAGAAATAGAAAATACATATGTTTACAATTCGAAAAGCAACGGTAGCCGATTGCGAGCTTATTCATAAGATGGCAAAGGAGGTATTCCCCGCCACCTACAAGGAAATTTTATCTCCCGAACAACTGGATTATATGATGGACTGGATGTATGCACCTTCCAATGTGCGCAAACAAATGGAGGAAGAGGGACATGTGTACTCCATTGCTTATAAAGAGAATGAACCATGCGGATACGTTTCCATTCAACAACAGGAAAAGGATGTATTCCATCTTCAGAAGATATATGTCCTCCCCCGTTTTCAGGGCACGCATTGCGGCAGTTTTTTATTCAAGGAAGCAATCAAGTGTATCAAAGAAATACACCCGGAACCTTGTTTGATGGAGCTCAACGTAAATCGTAATAATAAGGCTTTGCAGTTTTACGAGCACATGGGAATGAGAAAGTTGCGGGAAGGTGATTTCCCGATTGGTAACGGGTATTATATGAATGATTATATTATGGGACTGGATATTTGATATACAAACAAAATGCCTCGGAACATTTATGATACTTGTTCCGGGGCATTTTGTTTATTTAGTTAATGGCAAGATTTTATTTCGCTACACGTTCCAGCCATTTTAACATGAAAATCATTGTAAACATTGAAATCGTACAAGCTACAACAAACACAGTCCATGTCATCCAAATAGGAATTGATTCGTACAGGATAGCACCAATCACTAGCAACTGATTACCCAGTGCTGTTGCTCCCAGCCATCCTCCTTGCATAATACCTTGATATTTAGGAGGAGCAACCTTAGATACAAATGAAATTCCCAATGGAGAGATATACAGTTCAGCTACTGTTAAGATCAGATAGGTCAGCATCAATAAAAATGGAGTAACTTTCACTGGTGAAGTTCCAACAGCTACAATATCCTCATGCAACGGCAAATTAGCAAAATAAGATCCGACTGCCATTACAATAAATGCCAATGCAGCAATTCCCATACCGATGGCAATCTTTTTAGGAGTCGAAGGCTCTTTACCACGTCTACGCTGACTTGCAAAAATAGCCATAATCACCGGAGTCAGGAACACTACAAAAAATGGATTTAACGATTGGAAGAGCTCTGCTGAAATAGGCATACCAAACAGATTCAAGTCAGTATATTCTTTCGCAAAATAAGTCAAAGTCAGACCATTTTGATGGAATGAAAACCAAAAGAAAATAACAACACCAAATACAGCAAACAGAGCATA
>SCPN01001506.1_pt1 | contig 97384 bp, 71 predicted proteins | sample 6106831 | NCBI WGS metagenome assembly SCPN01 (sample SAMN10720447, study PRJNA508395) | human gut metagenome | isolation source: Participant 1, 0 month
AGCATTAGCCAATTGATGCACCTTGAATAAAAATCAAGAACTCATTCGGATCTATAAATTCACCTTTATCATTCACGATAAATCCTGTACAAGTTTTAGCCCAATCATTCAGAATAGCAACAGCCGCATCCGCATACTGTGCACCATCTGTTTCCGACAATTTCCACCGAAGAGCTAATTGATAGGCTGCGGCGGCATCCTTCATCAACTTCGTATAGTTATTCCAATCATTGGGATATTTGCCTGCCCAATTGTTTTGATCGAGACGTGCTAACAATTTCACAGGAGAAGCCTTATAGTTCGATTGAGACAAGCTATTCCCACCGCGGCTCAAATGATCGAACGCACTCCTCCAAGGTTGTGCGCCGGTTTGTACCTTTACAAATTCAAATTCAAAATCCGTTTCCGTATGAAGCATGCTCCAAGTCGTAACATAATCTTTCACTTCCGGCCAACTGCTCATATCATTAGAGCCGTCTTCTATCTCTACATGCTAAAGTGGTAGAAGTCAGGGCGAAAAGCCCTGCTCTATTATTGTATGTAATTTCATCTTATTCATGATAGTTATTCGTTAGTATTGTTTTCACTGTCTACAAAAGCTTGAAGTTCCTCTATGGACTTGAAAGAACGAATCCAGTAAAGATCATAAGTCTGTGCTGTTTCCGAAAGTCAGCAATACAAATTTACATTGCGCTAAATCAAATACCTGATTCCAGTCTGTAGGTGTCACAGTCTTATATTTTGACTGTAAGTCGTAGTACAAAACATTCGGTTCTGTAGTCGAAATCTCACTTGCCCCCAGAATTTCATATCTATTATTTGCATCTCCACCTGTTCCAAAATATTCAGGTCCTATCTTCTTAATGCCATCATCAAATATCTCTAACTTAATACAACCATTAGGTTTATTCTTTCCCGGAACCAGCTGCGATTTGAATCCTACTTTAATTGCGAAATATCTATAATCAGCAGGAGTCACATTTACAACCTTTCCTTTACCACTTCTTGCAAGCCATAAATCACCACGATATCCGGAACCCATTTGGACAATGGTCTTTCCGTCAGATGAAACTACAGACGCGCCGTTACCATCCAGATACCAATTATTATCCTGCCCATTACCCAGACCATTACCTAATGAATACCAGAAACGTCCATCGGCAACTGTTACGGTTACATTTTGTACAACAGGGCCATAAGAAGCGGTTATAACAGCGGAAGCGGTCTTCGTGGTATGTACTTTCAACTTACCTGTTTTATCTACACTTATCATATCCGGATTGTCACTTGTCCAAGTCAGTAACGATGCAGTAGCATCTACAGGTTCCAATGTATATTTAATCTGATATTCCTGACCGTATCCTAACTGATTGAGTTCCTTATCTTCAGTAAATGTCATTCCGGTAATTGGAGTAACTATTTTCACTCCTATCTTGCAACTTGCAGACACTGGAGTCGAACTAAAATCATCGGCAGTCACCGTAATAGTTGCATCACCTTTACTAATTCCGGTCACCAATCCCGTTTTTTCATCTACAGTTGCTACTTCCGGATTACTACTTATCCACTTATACCGTTTAAATGTAGCATCCGACGGTTCCGATATAACTTCCAACTGATATTCATCCCCTGCTGCGATTTCTTCCGCTGGAACATTTTTAATGTTAATAGATGACATATATGTATATTCTTCCATGACCTCCACTGTTCTAGTCACGATAGTAGCTTCCGGTCCGAAACCGATTTCCGGCATTAAAGTAATAACAGCCTTTCCTGTTTTATCCTTAGTTACGACCTTACCTTCCCGTGTAACAGACACAATAGATTCATCCGACGAAGTCCATTGCACATTCGCATTGGTTGCACTTTCGGGTGCAATACTCCAAGAGAGTTACAGTTCCTTATTCTTCAGCAAACAAATTGCTTTATTTCCTGCATCATATTGAGTTTCGTTCAGAGTAATGGTGGATATGGTAATCATCTCATCCATCTGTCCTCCTAAATCCTTATCATCATCACATGAAGTCAGACCTAAAAACGAACAAGCCGCCAGCCCAACAAAATATTTTATATAATCTCTTTTCATGATTCTTATTCTTTAAGTTATTTCAGACTCGTTTATTGCCATCCTGGATTCTGTCCCAAGTTCGGATTCAACTGACACTGATCTACCGGAAGCGGATACAGATCATTTTTGCTACCCCAACGCCGACTATTTTCCAAAATCAAACAGCCATCCGAATCTTTTGCCATATTAGAAGCACCAGCCCATGAAGTCGCAAAATCTGTTCCTGTCCATTTCACACCTAAAATCGGTTTAGGCATCTCTACAATAGCAGTATTCCAACGTTTCAAATCATCAATACGGAAACCTTCATTGTACAATTCGATGGTACGTTCACGACGGATCTCTTCCCTCATATTCAAATTGTTTTCCGAAACAAAAGAAGTAGTCAGTTTGGGCATATCCGGATTTACACGCAGGCGAACCAAATTTAACGAGATATTCAATGCATCATCCAAAGCCTTACCAGTAGTTCCCAACTCATACATAGCCTCCGCATAATTCAATAAAACCTCTGCATAACGGATGATCGGGAAGTCATATCCTTCAAATGTATCGGCAACTTTACGTTCCGTACCCCATTTCTTATTCTGATAACCGGAACCTTGGAATACATTACATGTAATGGCATTAGTGGCATCCTCTACCATCCATACCTTTCCAATCGATACGAGGTTTGTCATTATCCCAATATTTAGTACCATGAGCCAGAAGCAGTTCTTCATACGGTTATCACGATTTTCAAATTCTGTGGTTAGTCCTCCATAACCTTTAAAGACATCGGCACTCTTGGCATGGTCAATAGGCAATCCGTTGCTACAAAGGTACATATTCACAAATTTGCGATTAATATATTGCACGTTAGCCACACAGCCATGAGTGATATTAGTCCCGATCGGAGCAATCGTTTCATCATGACGGCGATAGAATATATATTCTTTATTAGCACTCTTAGTCAGATTCGCAGGATTAGACTGTACATTTTCCAAAATGAACAGGTATTTATAAGCCATCTCTCCCAGCGCTGCAGGTTTGAATAGTTCTAACTGCTTGCTATCAATAACCTTCTTCGCTGCATCCGCTGCAATACTCAACAATGCTTTGCCACGTTCTTCATTATTACGGTTTTGTTGCCATGTACCCTCATATAAAGCAACACGCGAAAGAAATGCATAAGCCCCCCACTTCGAAATACGTCCTTCATCATCCGTTGTAATTGTCTCTGGCAATACTTCAGCCGCTTCCCGTAAATCTTGAATGACGAAATCGATCACTTCGCTACGATCGTCACGGCTCATGCGCAATTCGGGAGAAGTAATATCCAGTGGTTCTTTAGTAATAATCACATCTCCGAATAATTGTACCAAATCAAAATAAGAATAAGCACGGAAAAACTTCGCTTCTGCTACATAGCGACTAATGTCACCGTTACCGGAAAAAGACGCTGCTTTTTGCAGCAACAAATTACAACGGCGGATATGGGCATAATTGCTGGTATAGTTACCGTCTGAAGTAGGTATCGGATTACTACCATTGCTGTACATATTTACAGAACTGGAAGTCATCAAGTCCGAACGCCAGTCAGAATGTGCACCATCAGAAATTACCGATGTGAAATCACGGGTCCAACCATAGAAATTAGTTGCAAAATACTTAAAATCATCTGCTGCCTCCCCATAAGTTGCCATCTGCCAGTTGGTCCTGCGGATCAAGATCCAAACACGAATTCAGTGTCAGCCAAACGATAAAATCAAAAAGCTTTCTTATATAGTTTCATATTCTTCATACATTAAAAGTTAGATTTAATCCAAAGTCACAGTACGGACAAAGGGAAAACGTCCTGCCTGATACCTTACGGCTAGCCTCCGGGTCCCATCCATCGTTAATCTTAGAATATTCCCAAAGATCAGCACCTGCCACATATACACGACAAGAACTTATTGCTTTCGTTTTAGCTAAAAGGCAGCAGGTACATTGTATCCTAATGTCACATTCTTCAGACGAAGATAAGCACCATCTTCCACTGACCGAAGAAGCCTGATAGTTGTAGTCATTGATTTCATCCTTATTACTATATGTCGGATAATAAGCACCCGATTTTCCGGACTCCACGTGTTACCTACCGATTGATTAGAGGTATTCAGATATAATGCCTTCATCGGTATACGCCAAATCTCATTACCGTTATTATCTCCCGTACGGAAAATAGTACGTTTAGCAGCACTGGAAAACTAATGATAAATCAAATCCCTTCCATTCTGCTCCTAAATTAAAAGAGAAGGAGATTTTCGGATCATCTGTACCCAGATAAACAATATCATTCTGATCCAGTTTACCGTCATTATTTACATCAGCATACATATTATCTCCCAAACGGAAGTTTTGTTCTGTCAGTCCGATGGTATTACCTGTCAGGAAACGATATAGATATTTTGACGTTCTTCTGTCTGTGCTTTACCGGCATAACGCAGACCAAAAATACTATTCAACGGATAGCCTTGCTGCTTATCAACGAAACCGGATTTCAGGACTGATACTGCACCAATATCTGTCAGTTTGTTGGTATTGAAAGAATAAGTACCTCCTACATGATAAGTGAAGTCTTTTCCAATCTTATCAGACCAGTTTACCATAATTTCCCATCCATGTGATCTGAATTTTCCATTATTAGACATACCTGCGTTATCACCCAGAACTCCCGGATAAGAAACGTTAATCAACATATTATCATTACGTTTCATGTATACTTCAGCAGTACCTGTCAGACGGGAATTAAACAAAGAGAAATCCAATCCTAAGTTATAATTTTAATGCGCTCCCATTCACGCCAGAGAAGCAATTTTACCATTCGTATCTATGATAGTACCTTTGTTAGGACCGATGTAAGCTCCGCTTTGAGATTCAAATTTATAAAACTGCGTACCATCGTAACGATCAATACCACTTTGGTTACCTACTTCACCATAAGAAAGGCGGATTTTCAAATCGTTCAGCCATTTGATATTCTTCATAAATGCTTCTTCCGTAATACGCCATCCACCGGATATTCCATAAAAGAAGTCCCAACGATTCTCCGGTTTGAATTTGGAAGAACCATCATAACGCATATTTACTTCCAATAAGTATTTTGACTTATAATTATAGTTTAAACGAGAATAGTAGGACATCACAGCTTCATGCCACTTCGTACCATGTTTGTCTGTCAGATTCACAAGTCCTGCACCATTTACAGTTTCCAAAGAGTTCTGTATATCTTTCACCGATACACCAAAATAATCATATTCTTTCAATTCATATTGAGCACCAAGCATTGCACTTACATTATGGTGCTGTGCAAATGTATTGTGATAATCAACATAACCTGCCATAGAATAAAAGTCTGTACGTGAACTTGTTTTCTCGTATGACGATTCTTCCTGCTTATAGCCGTCGGCCTTGGTGTTTATCTTAGTCCCTGCATAATTATAAGAGGTAATGGCCATCTTCTTTATATCACGTGAAGCTACTCCGAGTTATAACCGAGATTTGCTACTACATCCAGATGTTTATTGATATTGTAATTTTTCACTGATATTAATTTCAGATACTTTCAATTGATTATCCCACCAAGCTCGGCAAACCAGATCGGTGACAACCAAGTTCCCCATGAATAAGGTTTTCCATCCATCGTAGAAGCCGGAAGTCCCGGTTGCGGGTAACTGGATGTCAACGTTTTATTCAGTTGTGAGGGAGCTATCTGATCCTGACGGTTGTAGGCAATCACTGATTCAATAGCAAAGTTATCAAAAACCTTCAGCTTATTAGTCAAACGAAGATTGAAACGCTGATTATTATTATTTCCCCACTTCAAATTACTGTCATCATACATATACCCTACAGACAAGCGATATAAGTTCTTTTCCGTACCTCCGGAAACAGCCAGGTCATGTTGCGTATAATAAGAATTGCCGAACAACACATCTTGCCAGTTGGTATCCATAAACACGAAATCCATTACATCTGAATAGCTAGGAGCAAAAGGATTTGCGCTGTGATCCAAATCAATGTATTTACCTTCACTGGCCAATGCCATTTTCGCATATTTCACCCATGAATAAGAATCCGGCTGGCCGTCATTCTGACAAGTCTGCAACACAGCATTCGCCCATTCGTTCATCGTCATCAGTTCCGGCTGCAATCCCACCATCTTATAAGTGTATGAACCGCTATACTCTATTCTCGCTTTTCCTTCCTTTGCCTGTTTGGTGGTTACCAACACCACACCACCTGCGGCGCGGGAACCATAAATAGCTGCCGATGCATCTTTCAAAAAGTTGATAGACTGTATATCGGAAGGGTTGATATTACGCAATGCATTTACGCCATCATAAGCAACTCCGTCAATAACAATCAACGGCTCCGCATTATTTGCAGAAACAGAACCACGCAATTTCAAGCCCCAGCTTTCATCTCCCGGAGCAGCTGAATTACGAGTAATCGTCACACCCGGAACCTGACCTTGCATTGCCTGTAACGGACTTGACATCGTTCCTTTATTCTTCAACATTTTATCAGATACCACCGTTACAGCACCTGTCAATGTTTCCTTCTTCTGTGAACCATATCCCACTACTACAACTTCATCTAATACTTCGCTATCTTCTTGCAACTTTACATTTATCACAGTTTGCGAAACTACATCTATGATCTGATCTTTATAACCGATATAGCTGAATTTCAACTTGGCTCCAGCGGATACACCAATTGTATAATTTCCGTCGATATCTGTAATCGTTCCTTCTGTTCCGCCTATTACAGTAATATTCACACCAATCAATGGTTCGCCTGTTGCATCAACGACTTGACCTTTTACTTTCTTTTGAGCCTGTGCCACTACTTGACTATCGTTCATGTTTATATCAGCCCATGCCCTTGAAACAGGACAAAGTCCCAACATTAATCCTAACGCAAACATAGCTGTCTTGTTAGGTCGCGAATTAAATATTAATCCTCTTCGTTTCATAAAATTAAATTTGAGGTTTAAAAATAGTATTAAATTTTTGTTCTCTAAAATAAGGTAAGGCATACAAGTGCCTCTTTGTAAATTCTGACTCCTTTTCCATAAGCACAAAGGGTTATTTATTAATGAATAAGATTATATACAATTTCGGAAAAACTCGCGCATTTCACGGCGTCCAAGGAATAAGTGGTTTTCTACCGTTCTACAACTTAGATTCAATTCATTAGCGATTTCCGGAGAAGTTTTATTTTCGAAACGGTTTAATGTATAAATTAACCGACGTGGTTCGGGCATGGCAGCCAGACGAGTCCGTTCCATTGTCATTAAATCATCACCGATAATTTTTTCTTCTGTTTCATTGGTAGAAGTAGACATAGTATCATAGATGTAGCTATCTATTTCCTGCTTCTTATAATAACGACGGATATAGTCGATTACAATATTGCGGGCAATAGTGAACAGGAAATATTTCACAGTGTCTGGACGGAGCATTTGTTTGTAGTCCAGCAGACGTACAAATACATCTTGGGTTAGATCCTCCGCTTCATAGCGATGAGTGATACGATAAGTAATATAGGTAAGAATCACCTGATAATATTCTTCATAAGAACGGGTGATAATGTCGTCGTAAGTGTTAGCTATTGTCTCCATAATACTATCTTTTTCGGTTTTTGATCACAATGCAAATATAGAGGTGATCTCGGATATTACAGCCAGAAAACAGGACAGAGTAATCTCCAAGAATCCAGATAGACTTATTTGCATATATATTACTAAATATCAACAAGTTACATTCATAACAAACAGAGTCTCATTTTATAATTTGATACTCTATTTACTAAAAAAAAATGCATTTTCGCTCTCCTTATACCCATTTGCTTTCCCCCTTCACCTCTTCAATCCCTTTCTTCACCATTTTGACCTTTCCTTCATCTTACATTCAGGCTAATGATGATGCAGGACATTAAGAGATAAGTTCCTTTTTAATGATAAACTTGTTTCGTCCTTGTTGCAAAGTTGCTTTCAGTTAATGATAAACTATAAACGCAGGCTTTGATTATAAAATTGCAAGCTTTGTTTTTAGAAATGAAAGCTTTGATTATAAAAACAAAACTTGCGTTTAAAGATTGCTTCCTATGAAAAACAACTTTGCAATTAAGGAAAAGGAGCTTTAGATTGGGAGAAGAAGAACTTATCTAATAACAGATTGAAGAAAGGAAAGAATATAAGAAAGGATTCACAAGGTGCAAGGTTCACCCTCTATCCCCAATGAACAGGGAGAAGTGAAGGGTGAAGGGAATAAATAGATTTCGAGATAATAAGTCGAAAAGTTACTCTTCTTTGGCTGTTCCGCCTATACTACGGATGTACTCATTCGGAGTAACTCCCGTACTCTTTTTAAATGAACGGAAGAAAGAAGCACGAACTAAAACCACAAAGTTCTGCCAGTCAAAGTATAGCGGGAATATTGGCTATCCGCTACCATCTTTTTGAATTGGGTAACGCGGTATTCGTTGATAAAGTCATAGTAAGACTGATTAAGATACTGGTTCAAAAGATACGATAATGAATGTGAAGAAGTATCCAATGCAGCCAAGTCCCCATTTTAAATCGGGATTGATATATGGCTTTCTCTCTACATAAGCCATCAGTTTCTTATGAAGTTCTTTACACCTCTTCGGTCAGTCTATTGGTCTTATATTTCTCTTCAACAGTGGAAGATTGTTGCTCTGAAATTACTTCCGGCTGTTCTACAGATTGCTCTCTCTGTTGTATCTCCTCCCCTGCTGATGCTGAAATCGACGAAGCAGAAGAATCTAGTAAACGACGCATACGTTTCCAGACATAATACCGTATAAAGGCTATCATTCCTACGATTAATAAAACGGAAAGTCCCCATCCCCACCAAGGTATCATAGGGCATACTGTCACTTGACAGCTAGCTTCGGATTGCTCATTTCCCGGAAGACGTACACGGAAAGTATAAGTCCCGGAAGAAAGTCCATAATAAGAAACCTCGTTCTGTGCTGCCAATAATTTCCAGTCCTTGTCTACTCCTTCCAGTCGATATTCATATAGTAAGGCAGATGGGAGACCATAAGCAAAGTCTGTGAAACAGAAAGTCAAATTATTCTGATTGTATTTCAAAGAGGAGCTGGTAAAAGGTACACCATTAGCTAATATGTCAGTAAATACGATCGGACGGACCTTGCCACGCACTTCGTCCACACGTTTCGGATCGACATAAATCAGTCCTTTGGTGTTACCAAACCACAATAGTCCTTTTTCATCTTTATAAGCAGCTCCATTTGTAAAAGTAGGTCCCGGCACTCCATCATTAAAAGTGAAAGCATCATATTCCTCTCCCTCTTCTTTGATACGCAATAGCCCGTCATTGCAAGCTACCCACAACCAGCCTTGGTTATCTTCTACAACAGACATTAGCGAATTGTCCGGAAGAGTAGAAAAGATAGAGCGGTTCTGGAAACGGTCCATCGTTAAAGTAGATGTAAACAAGCTCCCTTTCTCACGGATAAAATAGAGATTGTGTCCAGCATCTTCGTAGATAGTACGCACTTTATCCCGATGAACGAATCCTCCGGAAACACATTAGAGCGTAAACTTTGAGAAGCCGGATCATAAATACACATACCGGTTTCGGTAGCAATCCATCCTTTGCCTGTAGAATCAAAACTTACTTCATACACATTGCCCTCCGGCAGTTGGGAGTTAGCACTAGTAAAGTGTTTGATCTGTTTGGTCTGTCCGTTATAACAGAAGAGTCCTTGTGAAGTCCCTATCCAAAGATTTCCTTTTGCATCCGGTTTCACACAGAATATATGTCCCTTTAAAAAGCTCCGTATCGCCCTGTGCAAAATATTTCAGAGATAATGTTCCCGGATTCAGTACCATCATACCGCCACCATACGTACCGATATAATATTCTCCTTGATAGAAGCTGATTGTCAGTATCAGATCTGAAGTCAAAACGGGCTTTACAAAACTTTTCACTACTCCGGTAGCTTCGTTTATATAAAACAAACCGTCACGTGAACCGATAACTTTCTCTTGCCCTCTGTTTACGAAAGAACGAATGGAAAGATTTGCCGAATTGAATAAAGGTGGATAGGCATATGTACGGAAAAGGCCGTTCTGATAGAGTGAATAATCCAGCCCTGCCTGAAAATGGCCCACCCAGACGGCACCTCTATCATCTACAAGTAAGGAATAAATAGAATTACTACGAATTCCTTCCTTATCATTGACATCATGGTAAAAACGACGTGTCACTTGTTGGTCTTTGTGTGAAAGGAAGTGGACGCCATTACCGTCAGTAGCTATATAAACAGTCTCTTTCCCATCGCTGGATATATCAGAAATGACATCGCAGCCTAAAGATACCGTATGAGAGAATGTTTCCTTTTTTATATCAAAACGTACTACACCTTGGCTCATTGTGCCTAGGTAAAGCGTTTCTCCAATACGGGTCAGGCAACGGAAATAATCGGCTTCGGGCACATTCTCCTGAAAATGCCAGGAATCAATCTTTCCATCTTTCAGCGAATAAGAGAACAGCCCCTGCACCGTAGCCAGCCATAATACGGTTTTATCTTCATTCAGACAAATATCCATGATTCTGTTACAGGCGGCAAGCATATTCCGGTCTGTCAAAACCTGTAGTAATTGGCCGTCTTTATGAATGAACAAGCCTTTCTCTGTGCCGATATAAAGAACATCCTCATTAGCCAACAAAGTATTTACAGCAAAATCAATCTTTTCGGGGACAATTCTTTCCAATTGACTGTTTGTACGGTTCAATCGCCAAAGTCCGATTCCATTTCCTACCCACAGTTGTTTGCTGGCTGTTTCTGTAACGCTGTTTACCCGTTTCTTTCTTCCTGATTCAATACCCCGAAATTCAAAATGGCGTACTTTCACTCCATCAAAACGGTCGAGACAATTATCTGTCCCTAACCACACAAAACCTTCGGAATCTTTATAAATAGTATTGACTAACAGTCCGGAAAGACCGTCGGACATGACTACATTACGGAATGTATAGTTCTGGGCTTGCAGATTACCCCCACATGCCAAATATATTATTAGAAAATCAGATATTTAACCGTGTTTCTCACCTACAATGAGCTTTTTCATATTAAACATGTGACAAACTTACATAAAATTCTCCAAAAGAGCACATTCCTTTTCTTAAAAAATTCTCCCCTTCGTATTTGTTGTCTATGTAAAACAAATACGAAGGGGAGATTTTTTTTACTCAATGCTATTGAAAATTTTATCTACCACCTATTCAAACAATAGCCTTAATCTGAACCCTTTTCAGCCAATTCAATCATATAGCTATAAACATATTTTTTATCAAGCAAACGATATTTATTGTACGGATACATCCCCCAACTATTATCGCCTCCTAATCCGCGTTGCTTTAAATCAACATGCAGGAAAATATTCTTTTGCGGAACAATATCAATGGTATGCTGTAATTTACGGGTCAAACCGGGATCAAGGTCTTCCGGTGAGAAATGCAGAGCGGAAAATGCGATAGGTTGCAGACCTGTAATTTTCACTCCCTCTCCTTCACTATTCAATAAAGCCAGCCAACGAACATCTGTTTTATTTCCGGTTTCCTGTGGACGTATATACCAATAGAACTGATTTTCGACTTTATCCTCATATCGTCCGATAAACGAACTTGAATAACGGTCGATGTAGTTTTCCAAAGGCCCTCTGCCGTAATATGTCAGATTCTCATAGGATTGTTGCAATTCCATCCGCATACCGAAGCGGGGAAGTTCGGGAAGTCTCGTTCCTGTCAAGTCAATACTTCCTGTCACGATAATAGAACCATTATTGCGTATCAAATATTCCATTGTATAAGGAACCTGAATATCACTCAATATCCAATCAACCTTTATGGACAATCCTTTTTCGTTCTTTTCCTCTATAACCACGCTCTTCACATAACGGTTAATATGTGCTGTCCGCCAGACACCTGCCAAGCCGGGCATTTTATTCCCGAAATCATTGTCAACCGGAGCACGCCAAAAGCAGGTTCCGGTATTGCCTAATAGGTTGTTTACCGTTTATACAATAATTAAATAGCACTCCTTTTTTCAAATCAATCTTACCGGAAACAGTACCCGACTGAAAAGATAAAACATTGTCTTTTGTTTCATAAGACAACTTACCCGAACAAACAGGAAGAGAAGTAAAGAAACTGCTCTTATTTAATTTTATCTGTTCTTTAGCTACTTCATAATGTACAGGAACTAAATCGGTAGCAACCTTTGTATAGGCATAGAGATTGAGAAAATATTCATTTCCATCTTCTGGAATGACTGGAAGATTCAATCGTACCTCTTTTTCCGCATGAGGTTTTAATTCAACATTGAAATTTCCTGTAGAGAATTTCTCTCCGTTTTTATATACTTCCCAAGTGAAAGCATATTCATTCAAATTGGTAAAGTCATAACGGTTCCTAATTGAAATAATTCCTTTACTCAAATCTTTAGCATTAAACTGAATGTACTGATAGACTTTCTTTACTTCATACGCTTGCGGCTTGGGAATACCATTAGCGGAGATTAAGCCATCGGTTCCTGTATTTAGTTCCCCTTTCTTATCTTCCAACCATTTATAACTTCCCATTTTGCCATTGTACATCCAGTAGGTACGTCCGTCTCTCGGTTTTGTCTTCATTTTAAATCCTTGATCCATAAAATCCCAGATAAAGCCGCCTTGCAAATTAGGACTGTCATAAATAACATCCCAAAGGTCTTTAAAATTTCCATTGCTATTCCCCTGGGCATGAGCATACTCACACATGATAAACGGACGCTGTTTACCAGACTTGGCATATTCCGTTATTTTCCACATATTAGGATACATCGGACAAACAATATCTGTATTCCAATCTTCCCAAGCTTGTTCGAACTGTACAAAACGGCTTGGATCGTATTCTTTCAGTCGTTTATATTCATCATGGAATACGATTCCATTACCACATTCATTTCCTAATGACCAGCCTATGATACATGGATGGTTTTTATCTCTTTCCACCATTCGAGTGATACGGTCTACATGGGCTGCATACCATTCGGGACGATAGGCGAGATGCGGTACCGTATCTTTGAAATAAGGCACTGATCCCATTCCGTGGGTTTCAATATTAGCTTCATCTACAATGTAAATGCCATATTGGTCGCATAATTTATAAAACAACGGATGATTGGGATAATGGCTGGTACGAACGGCGTTCATATTCAGTTGCTTTATCAGCTTCAGGTCATTCATCATAATTTCACGAGTTTGAGTATGACCCAAACTATCGTTATGTTCATGTCGGTTGACACCCTTTATATAAGTCGGAACGCCATTCACTAATAGTTGGGCATTCTTTATTTCTATCTTTCTGAAACCTGTCTTATAGGCAGTAACTGCAAGCTGCTTGTTTTTATCATCCAAAAGTGTGATGACACAATCATAAAGAGATGGTTTTTCGGCATTCCATTTAGAAACATTCTTTATGACGCCCGAAAAAGCTAACCGGGTAAACTCTTCTTTTACGTTAAATTTCTTTTGTTGTGACAAAACTGTTTTGCCGGTTTTATCCAATAATTCCAGTTTGAGTGTTCCTTTTTTCATATGGTTGCCTGTAAATTCACGCAAATCTACGGTAACATTGAATATACCATTTTTATATGCGCCATCCAAACTTGATTTTAAGAAAAAATCCCAAATAGTCAGTTTAGGGTAAGCTTGCAAGAATACATCACGCTCAATCCCAGTCAGTCGCCAAAAATCCTGATCTTCCATATAGCTACCATCATGCCAGCGATAAACTTGCACTGCCAGTACATTCTCTCCTTCTTTCAGATAGTTAGTCACATTAAATTCAGCCGGGGTTTTGGAGGCTTTAGTCATACCGACCTTTTGAGCATTTACGTATATTTGTGCATAGCCCGTTATGGAACCGAAATGAAGCATTACCTCTTTGTTTTGCCAGTTAGACGGAACAGTGAAAGTCTTTCGATAAGTTCCTACCGGATTTTCCACATCAACATAGGGTGGATTAGGTGAAAAAACATATTGTATATTGCGGATAATGGGTTCTCCAAATCCTTGTAGCTCCCAGTTGGAAGGTACTTCAATATCAGACCAGTAATCGCTAGATAAATCCATACGATAAAACTGTTTTTCACTTTTATCAATAGCAGGTGAATAGATGAATTTCCATTTACCATTCAGTGATTTATACCAAGGAGACAATTCATATTCATCTTTAATAGCATCCCCGGAACGATCATAAATCATAAAATCAGTATGTGGTTGTTCCTTATTCCACTCGTATTTTACAGGATTCTCCCATTCATTCTGCTGGCTATATACGATGGTTGTTCCAAACAAAAAGAAAAGAATAGAAAGAATAAATGCTCTTTTTATCATATTTTCTAATAAATCAAATAAGTTTAAATCAACAAAAGAGAGAGTGCCAAAAGCTCGTTTAACCATAGAAAGAACTTTTGGCACATCATTCTGTTAAAACTCTTCAGTAAACTTTATATAGACTTCTTATTCTCTAGTGTACATGAGCGTACCAAATCCTAAATCATCAGCTTCAGCCGTCCCTCTGTGACCACCTCCTTCCGGACGCATTTTCTCTGCAAACTCTTGTGAATAGGGTGCTTTTATTCCCTTTACTTTTACATAATGGTTATAGATAAGTTCCCATCCCGGACGAGCACGCCCTCTTCCATCAGCCGCAACGACATTATGCCATCCTTCTTTACCTGAATAATAAGGTGTATAAGGTAAATCAACAGCTTCTTCGGGATTCACATTATATTTGGCTGTATATTCACACAAATCAAGCACGATATTATCTTTATAGGAAAATAAATCTATACCTATATTATAGGCAGTTTGACAAAAATAAGCATGGAGAGGAACATTCAAGGTAGAATGTCCTTGGTCGCGTCCCATTTCCTGGCTTTGAGCTAAATGTTTACCGATAACTTTTCCGGCAGGATCTTCATGCATCGCCACTACAGATTTGTCAATACATCCCATACCTTCACCTTCATAGAAGTATCTCAATGCCAAGTTAATCTTATCTGCATCATCACACAAGACACCTATAGAAAGAATTGTCAACATTGCAGGTAAATCCCAACTCATCCAACCATCTTCAGGTGCCGAATTAAAATGGTCTCCGAGGAATTGATAGCAGATAGGATAAAAAACACTGGTTATCCATTCTTTGAAATACTCAAAATCTTCTTTCTTCCATCCCGGATAATCACGCATAATTTCTGCCGGATTGGCAAATTGATATCCAATAAAACCAGCTGCCAGTAAACGATGGCCGTCAGTCTGCCCTGTCGTTACATTCACTCCCTTACAGGTTTTCGCCCATTTATTCAGAATATCAATGGAAGCTTTGGCATAATCCTCATCACCGGATATTTTCCATCTTAAAGCCAGTTGATAAGCTGCTGCCGCATCAAAAGCTGCAGTATTAAAGTTTCCTCCACTAGAGGTTCTGATAATTTCCTCTTGTGGCCTGGCAGTCCAGGTTAGCTTTGCCCCATCGCTTTCCAGCAATTTATTCCATCCGTCAAACCAGGGTTGGGCCTGTTGGTCGACTTTAGATTTTACATAATCAAAGTCAGCCTGCGTATGCACCAAACAAGGATGCTTTATTGTAAATTCATAACTTACAGGTTCCCATGAATCAATGTCAGAAACACCATTCTCGAATTCTGCACTGCAACTTGTCCCGATAAAGGATAAAGAGCCTATTACTAAATTTAAAATTATCTGTTTCATATCTTTCAACTATTTTATTCAGCACCTATATATGCCTTAAGTTCTTCTACCGATTTAAAAGATTTCACCCAATAAACTTCATAAGATATATTTTCTGTCGTTCCCAAGTTCTGTATACGATAAAGATATTCATCCAATGTTTTAGCTTCATTCGTTGGCAATTTTGCCTTACCCAAATTATGCTCGGCCAAATTAGCATAGAATACAGGAACTCCATCAGCAGAGTCTATTAATGTTTGAGGTTTCCAAACATCATAACTACCATTACAACCGACATAAGCACCCCCTAAATCCTTACCGGTCCATGAGTCAAATGTCAAACGACAAGTTGTTTCTATCTTTGTCATCTTAATTGCGACAATAGGATATAGTCCTGCATGGAAATCAGTATCCGGTATTCTGTGTATAGATGCTTTTTTCAAGGAGGCAGAAGCCTTGACCAACAATTTTCCATTCACAATTTCCGCAGATTCCGCATCACTTCCAAATTTCTCCCAATTACTTACACCATACAAAAAGGTATCATTAATTTTCCCTTTAATCACAGTTACTTCAAGAGACTTCTCTATATCTCCACTCTTAGCTATCAAACGGGTTGTACCGTAAGCTTTGACCGTAAATACTCCGCTTTCTTTATTTATGCTCACCACATTCGCATTCTCACTCGACCATTCTATTGCTGAAACCGTTGCATTCGCCGGCACAGGGGTTATATTCAGCACAGAGGTTTCGTTCAACGCCAGTTCTTTCTGCGATTCATCAAAAAGAATATCTCTTAATGGCACTATTTCTTTTACCTCCACCGTTATAACCTTTGAAAAATGGCTACCGTCTCTCGCTTCTATTCTGATTCGTGCCGTCCCCGGAGTAATTCCTTTTATCAATCCACTTTCCGAAACGGTTGCGATTTCGGGTGTTTCACTAATCCAATTCAAGGTAGTATAAGTTACAACTTCAGGTGTAAAGCTCGTCTCTAATTGAAGCGAAGCGGTAACATACACAGATAACTGGTCTTCACCTTTTACATGAATATCCTGAATCTTTATAATCTCATCAATCACTTCCACTTCTATTGTTTTAGTTGCCGCAAATCCTACTTCCGGCATAGCAGTGATATACACCTTACCTAGTTTATGGGCGGTAATTCGTCCTTCTGCATTTACACTGGCAATCTCTTTATTTGCTGAGGTCCAAAGCAGATTCTTATTACCTGCATCATCAGGAAGTACAGTATAGGCAATCAATGAATCCGTATTAACCAACAACGGAAGCCGCTCTGTAACTTTCAGCTCTATCGCTGAGATTATTTTTTCACTTCCCAATGCTTCAAAATTGTCTTCGTCTTTACAAGATGTTCCCAATAAAGATAAGGCCATCATGGCTATCAGCGAAAAGACTCTATATTTATAGATTAAATTTATCTGTTTCATAATTCTCTATTTTATTATAAACATGGTATTTATTTATCCCATCCTGGATTCTGCTTCAAATTCGGATTAAGCAATAACTGGTCTGTCGGCAATGGATATAAATAATGTTTGTCATTCCAAATTCGTCCGGATTCTAAAATTAAGCATCCATCCGCATTGACAGGACTGGAAACACTTGGCCATTCTTTCTCAAATTCGGTACCTTTCCATTTTACTCCCAGCAAATCCATTTTCATTTCTTCTCTCGCCGTATACCATCTTTTTAAGTCATCCATTCTGAATCCTTCATCAAAAAGCTCTACTGTGCGTTCTCTGCGAATTTCCGTACGCATATTAAGTCCATTCTCCGCTACAAACTGATTAGTCAGGTCTTTCATATCAGGATTTATACGTTTACGTACCAGGTTCAATGATTTCTTTAAATCAGTATCCGAAATCTCGTCATCACGCTCGAATATTGCTTCCGCATAATTTAATAATACTTCCGCATAGCGGATAATCGGAAAATCATATCCCTCTTTTCCTGTTGCAACCGTTCGTTCGGTACACCATTTTTGTGTAAAATAGCCGCTGCCTCCTTTTTGTGCAGGATTAAACGGAGCAAAGGTGGCATTCTTCTTATCATCGGCATCCCCTGTCCAATTCACCCGTCCGGGGCCATTACTCCAATAATAGTCACCATTGACCATCATCGTATTTACCATGCGATTGTCACGGCCTTGAAACTCGGATTCCATATCCTGATAATTCCAAACAGCCGGATCAATCGGAAGCCCGTTTTTATCAAGATACATATTAGCCATTTTACGTGTAATATACAGTGCATTACCTAAACGCCCCTGGGTAATATTAAATCCAATGGCGCTAATAACCTCATCATGTCTCCGGTAAAAAATATATTCCTTATTATCCTTTTTCGTCAATCCTGCCGGATTGGATTTTACATTTTCCAGTATAAAAAGATACTTATAGGCGGTAGTAGCCAGTTCTTCGCCCGGTTTGAATAGAGAGAATGTATTGCTTTTGATAACTTCGTCAGCAGCATTTACAGCTATATCCAATAAAGATTTAGACCGCTCTGTATTTTGATTTCCATTACGGGATTTCAGCCAAGTACCTTCATATAAAGCTACTCTTGACAGAAAAGCTTGTGCCGCCTCTCTTGAAACACGTCCTTCATCAGATGCCGCAATATTCTTAAAAGCAGGAAGCATATCTATCGCTTCTCTCAAATCCTGGATTATAAAGTCGATGACATCTTCGCGGGAATCTCTTGCTTTCTGCAATTCCGCAGATGTGATTCCCAACGGTTGCCGTACTATAATAATATCACCATAGACCTGTAATAAATCAAAGTGTAAATAAGCACGGAAAAATCGTGCCTCGCCAACTGATGTCTTTATATCTTCTTTTATCGGATAATTTTCCGCATTCTGCAAAAGAAGATTTACTTGACGGATGCGGTCATAATTATCGGTATAATTCTTATCCGAAGAAGGTATGGAATATGTACCGTTACTATACACATCCAAGGTAGCACCAGTCCTTAAGTCTGAACGTCCGTCGCTATGAGGGCCGTCATCCAAAGCTTTAAAATCACGTGTCCAACTATAAAATTGACTGGCAAATAATTTATATTGTTCGGGATTCTTCCAAAGATTCGTCTCTGCCAATTGAGCTTCCGGTTCCAAATCCAAACATGACTGGAAAGAAAAACAAAGAGCCGACAATAAAACCATATATAATTTAAACTGTTTCATAATTCATTCTATTTAAAAAGTTGCATTAACTCCTACTGTAAATGTTCTATTGAATGGATAGCGTTGTTTATTTTCTACTTTCCGGGTTGCTTCCGGATCCCATCCATCATGAATGTAAGATTTCTCCCACAAATCACTTCCTGATACATATACTCTCAAGTTGGTCATGAAATTCCCCATTTTATTCAGTACAGATTTGGGTAATGTATATCCCAACACCACATCTTTCAGCCTTAAATAAGCACCATTATCAGCAGACCACGTAGAAGACATATAATTATAATCATTCAGATTCGTGTTGTTTGTATAAGTCGGATAGTAATTATCCGGCGTTTCCGGACTCCAGACATTGCCTACCGATTGATTGGTGGTATTCAGCCAAATTGCTTTAAAAGGTACTTTCCAGGCATCAATGCTACGGTAAACAGTTCTTTTTCCTACTCCCTGAAGAACTGCAGAGAAGTCAATTCCCTTCCATGCAAATCCAAGATTAAAAGAGAATGAGAATTTGGGATCGTCGGAACCTAAATAGATCAAATCCTCCTGACTCAACTTACCGTCATTATTAACATCCTCATACATGTTGTCTCCAAGTCTCAAATTAGCCGGCATTCCGATACTATTATTCATAAGATAGCGTTCCTTGTATTTCTTCAATTGTTCCTCATTCTGTATTTTACCAACGCAACGATAACCAAATACAGAATTCAACGGATAATCGTTCAATGCAGAATTGTAACCTACGGCTTTCACATTCTCACCACCGCTGATTAACTTATTCTCCATATATGTCAAAGTCGCTCCTACATGATAGCTAAAGTCCGAGATTTTATCTTTCCATATCAATGTCCCGTCATATCCTTTACTTTCAAATTTACCGCTGTTCATATCGGGAGCTTTGCTTCCCAATACTCCCGGATATAGTTTGCCTACAAGCATATTATTATTCTTTTTCATAAAAAGCTCAAAACTACCGGATAAACGGCCTCTTAGTGCTGTGAAATCCAAGCCCAAATTATAATTGTGAATACGTTCCCAGGTTCTCTCCGTACTAACCAAGTTGCCAGCTTTCAAATATGAAGTCAATCCGTCACCCAAATATGCTCCTGCATTGGATACCGATTCATATAACTGAATGCCATCATAGCGACTAATACCACTCTGATTACCAACCTCACCATAGGAAGCCCTCAATTTAATTTCATCTACATAATTTCTTACCACTTCCATAAAAGGTTCCTGGGTAATTCGCCATCCACCGGAAAAGCCATAAAAGAAATTCCAACGATTTTCCGGCTGAAACTTTGAAGAGCCGTCATAACGGGCATTTGCCTCAATCAGATACTTTTCTTTATAATTATAATTCACACGGCCAAAATAGGACATGATAGCTTCTTTCCATTTATCCACCTTATCAATAGATACGATACCTGTTCCATTCAAAACTCCTAAAGTCGGATCTACATTCTTGGCCTTTGTACTGCTGTATTCATATTCTGTCCGGTCATACTGAGTTCCTACCATGGCAGTAAGACCATGCACCTCATTCAATTGGGTAGTATAACTCAAAAATGCTGCTGCTGTATAATTATCCGTGCGTGCCGAACTTTTCGTATAAGAACTGTCATCCTGAGTCGGGAACGGACTATTTTCACTTTTTATCGGATTTCCATTATAGCTATACCACTGGATGGAAAGGTATTGTTCATCCCTGATTGCGCTATTCGTGCTATATCCTAATGTTACATTGACATCCAACCCTTTCATCAGATTATATTTAAACTGTTCGTTCACATTCATTGCAGTTACAACCAATTTATTGTCACCACCTAATTCCGCCTGCCAGTTACGAGTATATTGTCCACCCCATGCATAAGGTTTACCATCAATAGTGGAAACCGGAAACCCCGGCTGCGGGATGGACACACCTAATGTAGCCCCTATTTGAGTGGGAGATACTTGATTTTGGCGACTTGCCGACATTACAGACTCAACAGAAAAGCGTTCTGTCAACTTAAAGCTGTTTGAAAGACGTACATTAAAGCGCTCATTTGAATTATTTCCCCATTGCAAAGTTCCTTCGTCATACAAATATCCTGCGGATAAACGGTAAGTATTTTTATCAGTCCCCCCTGATATACTCAAGTCATGCTGTGTTGAGTTGGCACCTCCCCACAAAACATCAGTCCAGTTAACATCATCCATAAATACGAAGTCCGCAACTCCTGCAAATGAACCAGGAATCGGATCAGGGTTTTGTCCATCGGTCAGGTCTATATACTTTCCTTTCATCTTCTGTGCCAGTTTAGCATAACGCACCCAAGTGTAGTCATCTCCCCTACCATCATTATAACATGCCTGGATAATGCCATCCATCCACTCGTCATAGCTCATCATCCGGGGTTGTAGCCCTACTTTTTTACGGGTATATGAACCATTATATTCAACTCTCGGTTTTCCGCCCTTCGCCTTTTTAGTTGTAACGAGAATTACTCCACCTGCTGCTTTAGATCCGTAAATGGCGGCAGATGCGTCTTTTAAGAAATTGATGGATTCTATATCAGCAGTATTCAGTTGAGCCATTTCACTCACACCGCTAGCCGGAACACCGTCTATTATCAGTAAAGGTTCTGTTGAGTTTTTAGATACTGCACCACGAATAGAAATGCCCCAGCCTTCTTCTCCAGGAGCTGCTGAAGAGCGTGTAATCCGCAAGCCCGGCACTTGTCCCTGCATTGCCTGGAGTGGGTTGGCTACTGTACCTTTGTCTTTAAATATTTTCTGGTCTACTACGGCTACCGAACCGGTCAACGATTCTTTTTTCATTGTACCATAACCGACTACTACGACTTCATCCAATACTTCTGTATCTTCGTGCATGACAATACGTGCCAAATTCGTGCCTTTTACGGGAATTTCCAATGTCTTATAACCTATAAAAGAGATAGTCAAAGTACCGCCCGATACATTATTTAAAACAAAATTTCCATCTATATCGGTTATTGTCCCGTTAGTGGTACCTTTAACCATAACATTGGCACCGATGACAGGATCGCCATTGGAATCCACAATTTTTCCTTTGATTGCACCAGCCTGTAATACGGCTTGTACTTCCCCAGCATCTGCAAAGACAGTCTGCGAACCACCTGCTAGAAGAGCAGAGGCTACCACCGTGGAGAATAGAATCCTTCTCGATGAAAATCTGAAGAGATTTTTTTTCATATACATAAAATTTAAAACTAACATTTATACTATTTATTCTAATATTAGATACACTGTTGGATATATTCGCGGATTTCTTTCCGGCTGATAAACAAATGGTTTTCTACTGTACGGACAGATAACCCGAGACAAGCGGAAATATCCGCTGATGATTTATGACCGAAACGGCTCATCGCATAAATTTTCCTCCGTTGTGTAGGAAGCCGAAAAATCCTGTTCTGCTCACATGTAGATATATCATTGGCTATTATCTGACTCTCTACGTCGTCATTGGTAGAGGTAGGAATCTGATCTAAAAAATAAGATGTGATTTCCTGCATTTTATAATGACGACGCAGATAATCAGTAACCAGATTCCGACAAATAGAGAAGATAAAATACTTTACTGTTTCCGGTCGCAACATTTGCTTATAATCCATCAAACGTAAAAATACATCTTGAGCCAGATCTTTCGCGTCTTCATCTTTTCCTATCTTATATAAGATATACAAGTAAACGGAATGATGATAATTCTGATAAGAATCAGTAATCAACTGTACGGATGACATATCTATATTTTCCATTGCTTAGATTTTTGTTTATCATTACGTTGGCAAATATAGAGGGTAAATATGAAAACGGATATTCAAAAAGAAAGAGATAAATTCCGTCCTATTGGCAGAGAGCAAGCAACCTAAATACAATCTAATTATCAAGCAGTTAACTTATAACCTCAGAGAGTCTCAAATAATAAATTGAGACTCTAAAGAGATATTTATCAATCTAAAGTTTAAAATAAAAGGTACATAGGTATACTATTCTCCATTAGTCTTTCCGATACTTCGAATATATTCATTCGGAGTAATTCCAATAACCTTTTTAAAATAGCGAAAGAAAGAGGTGCGCGAACTAAAACCACATAGTTCGGCTAAAGCTGTCAACGTATATTTAGAATATTCATCTTTACCAACTAAACGCTTAAACTCTTCTATGCGATAGTCATTCAAATAGTCATAATAGTTTTTATCCAAATATTGATTGAATAAATAGGATAATGTATAAGTGGAAACATTCAATATTGCAGCCAAATCTGCTATTTTCAGATTTGGATTAACATATAATCGATCCCTTTGCATCAGAAATTCCAGCTCGCCAGTCAAGCGTCTACATTCTTCTTCAGTCACATTGCTCTTTCTATATTTTTCTTCAATCACCGGTTGCTGTTTTTCCTTCGATTGAATTAGGTTGTTTCGTTTTATTCTCCGGCGATAATATATATATAAGAAAGTTATTATCAATATCACTAAAACAGTCACACTCCACATAACAGCATTGAAGCGAGGAGCAATAGTCACCATCAGACAAATTTCTGACTCCGGATCATCCACCCGATGAATTCTAAACTGATAATTACCTGATGATAAATCATAATAGGTTATTTCAGATTGTCCACTCAATAATTGCCAGTCGCTATCTATCCCTTCCATCTTACATTTATAAGACATATATGCAGGCTCCGAATAGGTGAACCCAGAGAAACGGATTGTCAGATTACGCTGATCTGCTTCCAATTTTATTTTATACACGTTATTTTCTCTGCTCATCTTAGCATAAACCGATTGCTTTCCATTCACTAATACATCGGTAAAAGCAACCGGATAATGCCATTTTGCTTTTCTGCCATTTTGTTCCGAGATCAGATAAATCATACCTTTCGAGTTGCCGAACCACATCGTACCCTCTTCATCTATCACAGGGAAACAAGTAATAAATATAGAACTAGGCAAGCCATCTACGAAATTATAGGGAATAAAATTATCTTTTTTATCATAACGATATAAGCCCCAATTAGTACCAATCCACAACCAACCTTCATGATCTTCTATAATAAACATTGCATCCTTTCCATCCAAAGGAGTGCCCGACTGCATTCTCCGAAAATGATTCATCGACAAATCAGATATAAAAATTGCACCTTTATCCGGAAGGAAATAAAGCTCATGATTAGAATCTTCGTATACTGTCCGGATTTTATCTTTATGAATAAACCCTTCAGGAAACATATCCGACTTCAAACTATTGGTTGACGGATCCCAAATGCATAAACCGTTTTCTGTACAAATCCATCCTTTACGAGTGGAATCAAAACATATATCATATACATTTTCTCCCGGTAATTTCGAATTTTCGGTAGTATAATGCCGGATTTGCTTTCCATCTCTATAACAGTAAAGTCCCATAGACGTCGCCATCCACAAACTTCCTTCATCATCCGATTTTATGCAAAACACATGTCCTTTCAGGAATGGAGCTGATTTTAAGTCTGCTGTTTCAAAATCGGATAAAGTCAACGTGGAAGGGTTGAGGATATATATACCGCCACCATAAGTACCTATGTAATACTTTCCTTCAAAAGCATAAATACACAAGATCATATTGGAACGTAATTCGGGAACCTTAAAACTTTTAAACCGCTGTTTCTTTTCGTCTATATAGAAAAGTCCATTACGCGAACCTATCAGTTTCTCGTCTTTCGAAACAGCTATTGCACGAACAGGCATCTCTTTGGAGTCGAAATAAGGAAGATAGGCATAGGTAGAAAACAACCCGCTCTGATATAGTGTATAATCCAAGCCTAACTGATAAAAACCAATCCAAATCACTCCTTCCCTATCAACCAATAATGCATAGACAGAATTGGAACGGATCGCCTGTTTATTTCCCAGTTCGTAACAAAAAGAACGAACAATCTTCATGTTATTCGCAGAAACAAAATGTACCCCATTTCCATCGGTACCTATATACAACAGATTCTTTTCATCACTGGAGAGAGACATGATAACATTACAACCCAAGTCAATTATATTTTCTTTAAACTCACCCGTCGAGCTATCAAAACATAGCAACCCATGATCCATTGTTCCTAAATAGAGCTTTTGGCCGATACGTGTCATATTTCTATAGGAGAATCCCTGTTTGTATGGATAAGAGGTTATTTTCCGGTTTGAAATATTCAGGGAATGTAATCCACCTTTGGTAAGAATCCATAAAGCTCCATTTTCATCCAAATTCAATGCAACGATAAAATTTCCTGCCGATAAGATGTCGGAACTTACTGCCAGTCGCTCCAATTGATTATTTCGATAGATAAATAATCCTTTTTCACTACCTATATACAATCCTCCATCCCGAGTTGGTAAAAGGGCACGAACACCACAATTAATAGTCTCCGGACTAAAGGGTTCCAGTTTTTCTGTTTCCTTATTAATCGTCCACAATCCCATATCATTCCCTATCCATATCCTATTACCAGCCGTCTCTGTTATTACATTCACCCATTTTTGTTTTTCATTATTCCCTAATATAGGATAATGTTTCAAATGGACTCCGTCAAAACGTTCAACAGAACTTGCCGTGCCAATCCAAATATAGCCTAATGAATCTTTATAAAAAGAGCTGACCATCAGGTCGAAAAGTCCGTCTGTTTCGGAAATGCTGCGAAAAGAGTAAGAAACCGGATAAATAGACATGCTTATGAGTAGCAGACAAAGAGTAACTAAAGCCTTTACCATATGTCGTATTAGATTATGCATAGAGGATTCATATTTAACGAAACAATGCAAACCTACATAAAATATCTCGGATTTTATATAGGTTTGCACAAAAAAACAAGGAACTTACTCTCTTTAAAAAGATAGAATCTATCCCGGATATACTTATTTATAGTCTCACCTTCACCTGCGATTTCTGATAAACTACCGGGATTTTCTTATCATTCACTTCTACAGACACAGGCTTCTTTGTGCTTCTAAAGGTGGTATTTATCTTCGGCTGTCCGTCTATCCAAAGATCAAGTTTCTTATCTTCTGCTTTCTGAATAACGAACAGCTTAGCCAATGATGAAAAGTAAGTTTCATTACCTCGTCTCAATGCACTTCCATAAGCAATGAAGAAGTCCTTAGCGTTCTTTGCTTCAGTACCTTCCGGGTAAGAGACTGCAAACATATAAGCATCTGTCATCCAGCCGTCGGGCATAATCCATGAATTACTGTGCATTAATCTTCCGTCCGCCAGTTGGTTGATATATAAATCGGTAATTTTACCTTTATGACGGATACGAAGCCCTATCCAGTCCTGCCCTTCACGTCTTTCCATTTGAGGCAGGTCTTTTTCATCGGGAGCGTCTTTCAGAATAATAGCTGTCAGTCCTTTCACACGGTTCACCTCGGCTGGTAAATGGAATGAATAATATTTTTCGGTTCCTTTCAAATCTTCCGTAGGAGCTTCTATTTCTTCCCAATATAAATCTTCGGGATAGTCGTGCACAAAATCGGACTTAGCCAGCATGCGGGGATATAAAGGACGGATGACTACTGAAGAATTTCCGTTTGTCACATTCACGTCAATGCCCGATTTCTTATAAGTTCCATTGGTATGCCATAACCATTCGAACTGTCCTACCTTATGTGTCTTCAAATCATCAATCATATAAATCACATTATCCATCCACAGGAAATGACGGAAGTTACGGCTGAAATTATTAGAGACAGGACCTGTTCCATTGGCCAAAACATATTTCACATTACCCGCATCCAAGAGATGATAAAGATTTCCTCGCAAAGTAGAGCCGCTATACTGTTGTTCACGAGGTTGTCCCTCCCCGTTGAACAGGACTACATTATGTGCCTGGCTTTGAAAAAAATAGTTGCGATAGGCAGGATTGGGATACCAGCAGTTTCCTCCATCCTTGATAATATCAACGCCTTTATGAAAAACAATAAAGGAGTTGGCATCCGCATGGGAATGATTCCACGTATGACCGCTTTTCACAGCAAGCATCGTAGCATCCTTCTCCCAAGAAGTACGCATGGTGGCCCAACCGAAATCCGAGAATAGCTGTGAGGTTTTCAAATCGGGAGTTACGGGAGCTTTACTCAAATCAGGGGTATAGAGAAAGCCCATCGGACGATTCAGGAAAAATCCATCGCGATGCTGTCCTTGCTCTACTTGGGCTATATACCACAGAATAGTCGGGTCTTTCAGTCCCAATGCATACAATAACATCATACTGGATTCTGCTGATACATTCTTATGACTATCACCAAAATTCAAACTATACAGCATACCTGTACGAGGATAGCATACTTGAGAAAAGTAGTTCGGAAGTTTTGCCAATTGGGGTATATTGCCGGGATTTTGTCCCGGATGAGTGTTTATCCAAGCGATTCGAAACAATAGGGCTTCCTGAATACCAAAGTTTGCATAATTCAAACTTTCATACATTCCTCCGGCCTCATCAAAACTCTTTGTTTTCTGTTGCAAGGCATCGCCGGCAAAGTCAAACCATTCGGGAAGTGATTCATGAAGTTGCTCCACCCAATCTTTTACCTCGGGAAGTTCATTCTGTAGGCTTAATGCTAATATTCCACCCTGGCATACACAGGAAGTCCACCAGTTGTGTCCCATAGAGTTCAAAGAATGGATTCGGGTAGGTTCCAACAGCCAGTCGCCCAAGGCAGGCTCTACAGCCAATCGTTTCAAGCCTTCGGCAATCTTTTTTCTTTCCGAAGAAGACATTATGTTATAAGCCGCATCATATCCTATGGCAGAAAGGAAGCTCTTATGTGCCATGCCCAGTTGCGAACGCCAGACTGGAATACGTGCCATCATTTCCATATCTCCCCAGGATTCGGCTTCCACAGCTTTCAAAAGAATTTCTTTGATTATATTTGCATACTCTTTATTATCCGTCATCAGATAGGCCAACGACAAATAATCCAACCGATTGAAATCTTTCTTTTGTAAGGCTTCATCGGCGGTTTTCTGAATATCCTCCCAGGCTTCCCGCAATTTCGGTTCATTCTGCATACGTTGTTTTACCTGCTGAATGCGTTGAGGGGTATACAAAAGTGAAGGATGATTTATCTTTTGTGCAGATACAAACGATGCTAATAATATTCCGATCAGGCATAGAACTATTTGTTTCATGATATTTATTGCTTTTTCATTTTACTGTTCAATATTGATTAAAAATTCTTCTAAAGCTGCATTGAATTCCTCCGGTCGCTCCATATTCATCATGTGCCCGCAATCCTCTATGATTTTCAGCTTTCCATTAGGTAGATATTCCAATATGGGAGGATTTTTTGAAAATTTGTTATCAGAAGAATGACCTTCTACAATTAAGGCAGGTACAGCAGGGTGACTCTTCTTCAATTCTTCAATAGCATCCAGCCCTGCTACTACCCGTACTTCTTTGTGTAGCGGTTGCCACGCATCCCATTCGTCAATCATCTGCCACAAAGGCACACGCATCCGTTCACGCTGGCTACCACCGGATTTCATTAATCCTTCAAACCACTCTTTCTTCATCACCTCCACTCCTTTCTTTTTCAGGGCAGCTATTTCTTCATCACGCACCTTTGCTTCTTCTTTAGTCATCGGCTCACTGGGACCCTTCGATTTCCGGATGTTTCCACTGGCTAGAAAAGCCGATAACATCCGGTCAGGGAAATACGCCAACATATCAGCAGTGATAAATCCACCCAAAGAAAGTCCGACGATATGCGCTTTCTTGATGTGCAAAGAGTCCATCAAAGTAACCAGATCTTCAACATGCATAAATTGATAATCTTCTGTTTGGGAAGAAGAAATGCCGTATCCTCTTAAATCATAGCGAATGACATGATACTTTTTCGCAAACACAGAAAATTGCTCATCCCACATACGATGGTCAAGCGAATGACCGTGTACAAAGATGATCGGTTCACCCTGACCGGCTTCCTCATAGTATAGAGAGCCGTTTCCTATATTGATACGTCCTTGTTTGACAACCAATGGCTTACCTTTCAGTATTTCTGAAACGGTCCGTGAAATGACAGGGCTGCCAAAGAAAGAAGAGAAACCGTCTTCTTTAGCAGAAGAACCTGTTACATGAGAAATGAAGAATCCGTAAACTTTATCGTGTTTATTTATCCACGGATAAGCACCGGCCCATCCCGGTGAACTAATCTGATAAGCTTCACCTGTCTTTTTATCTATTGATTCACGCCATTCTCCTAATCCGTAGATTCCATTGTGGGATTGTCCCAGTCCTTTCGCTACATAATTATCCGAGTTATTCGAAGGGATTATGGCGCCTTTCACTTGGTCGGCCTGCATTTCTTTCACAGTTTCTGCTGATATAATTTGCTTGCCATTATACATTCCATCGTGATAAATCATGGACAGGAAGTGAAGATAATCATTCATTGTAGTACACAGTCCGCCCCCTAACATGGGTGCATGTCCGCCGTCCGTGTTGATTGGGGTAAAATGAGAGTTCTTCATTTCCAAAGGTTGTGCCAGCAGTTTCTGAAAAAGAGTCTCAAACTCCTCTCCCATCGCCACTTCTGCCATTCTTCCGGCAATTTGCATGGCAAGTCCACCATATTCAAAACGAGTGCCGGGAGTAAAGACTGTATCCAAAGGGAGAATTTCAGTGACTGCCGAATCCAAATGATTATAGTTATCTACACGGGGCTCGGGAAGATATGGACGTACTCCTGATGTATGGGATAATAATTGCCGGAGAAGAATCTTACCTTTAGCATCGTCTTTAAATTCCAGCAACCATTTTTCTACCGGATCATCCCATCCCAAATCAGTACGGTCTACCACCGCGCCTATGACAGCAGCCGCTACCCATTTTCCGGCAGAAGCGACATATACTTTTGTATCGGGTGTATAATCCCGATAGTTCTTCTGAAAAATGACGGTATCATTCTTCACTACACAAATGGATGCTCCGGGGTAATATCCCTTGTCTACCCATCCTTGGATAACAGAATCCAAAGAAGAGAAGTTATACCGACTTCCCTGACCGGATGATATTTTGCAAGAACCGGACAAAAAGCAGATACTTACAAAAGCGGCAATTAATAAACGATTCTTCATTTCGTTGTTTACTATCTATTTTTCTGATTGTAAATCCCAATATACGACATAGCGCTGGCGATGCAAATCGTATAGCGGACGAATCACATCTCCTTGTTCTGTCGTAAACTTCAAATCACTTCCTACACGTTGCAAAGCACGTTCAGGGTGTTTCTTATCTAGTTTCAAAGAGGTACGCAAATGTGCTGGGACATGAAAATTATAGGTATAATAATCATTATAAAGAGCAGGATTTGAGAAAGGAGCAGGGGCTTGCATACCTTCAGTTCCCCGTTCTCCCGCCAATACCAACGGGCCATATAACAGGGCTGCCTTATCCGGGTTATCCGGAGTAGTTTCCAGTTTGATTTGCATCGGATAAGTAGCCGAGATTTGATCGCCATCTTTCCATTCACGGGTAATGGCAATATAAGAACCAGATTTCTGTTTTACAGATATTTTCTTACCATTCACCGAAACTTTTACATCCTTGCTCCACGAAGGATAGCGCAGATAAATAGTCGTGCGGACAGGATTTTCTGCCTGAAGAGTAAAACGTGTTGTTTCTTCCTGTGGGAATTCCGTTTCCTGACGGATTGTCAGTCCTTTTTCTTTCCAGGTTACCTGTGAAGGGATAAATAGATTTACATATATTCCCTGATTGTTATGGTAGTAGATGGCTTCTCCAAACTTTGCATGATTCTCAAATCCGCTACCGACACAACACCAAAAAGAGTTCTCTTTTGTGCTATACAGTTTATGAGACCCGGAAAGCAAAGGCAGAAAATAAGCTACCATACCTGTTTCAGGGTCTTGTTGTCCCAAGATGTGATTATACAATGCCCTTTCGTAATAATCTGCAATAGATGAATCGCCCGTCCAGCAGAAAAGATGGCGGCTAAGTTTGAGCATATTATAGGTACAACAAGTTTCTCCGGTATAGCCGGTCAGATGTTGGGATAACTTCTTCGGATCAAAGTAGTGTTCTTTGTCACTGCTACATCCCGGAGCAAAAGTATGATGGTCAATCATGGTGTGCCAGAAGAATTCCGATAGTTTCCTGCTTGTCTCGTTGCGGGTTAACTCGTAGTTGCGGGCTTCGGCTATCACTTTCGGGATGAAAGTATTGGTATGCTTCGTTCCCAAGTCATCACGAAGTTCTTTCAATGGGTCGATTACGTCATTGTGGTAGAAATATTCCGCCAGCCAACGATAACGTTCATCTCCCGTTATTGAGTATAAATTATAGAATGACTCATTGATACCGCCAAATTCATTGCGGATCATAAGTTTACGTGTTTCTTCACTAAGGGGTTTCAATTTATTGTATGCCCAATCACCCATTCGGGTGACGATAGTCAATGCTTTCTTATTATCCGCATACAGATATTGATCTATCAGCCCGGAGAAAAGTTTGTGCAAAGTATACCAGGGAGCCCATACACCTTTTCCCTGAATATTCCGGTTTATCAGTTCCTCGGGCCAGGCACTCAAATATCCGTTTTTCAGTGCATTCTGCACTTCTTCCAATCCGTTAACCAAGCTATCTCCTTTCAGTTTGAATATCTCACTGCCGGTAGCTGCGTACATCAAACCAAGTGCCGAGAGCATGTGTCCGGTAGTATGTCCGCGAAGCTCACAGTCCAAGGATTCCCAACCACCCAGTTTCTTCACTGTCATATATCCGCCCTCACGTCCGGCAAATACACCGGCATTGGTACGGAAGCTATGTAGCAGACGATTCACATCTATTGACGTCATCCAGGCAGAATCCCGAAACATATTATCACGGAAACGACTTGGCAACAGGCGAACATCTTTCAAATCAAAACTTTCCGCCTGAAGGGGAGCCACTGTTTCCTTTTTCAACTTTCCCTGATGTTGTCCGGGATATACAGATTGAGCTGACACTATACCCGATACTGTCAATGAACCAAACAAGATTACCGTAACTAAAACTTTCTTATTCATATTATTTCTATCTTTTATCTATAAGATACGAACAAGGTGCCTTAAACACTCAAAGCCACAAAATTATTTAATTAAGCTACAATTCTTTAATTTAAAGCCCACTTTCTTATAAAATTCATCTAAAACGTCCTATCTTTATTCCCCAAATTAAAGAAAGGAGCTACATGGATTTACGTACGGCAAATGTTACAAGATATATTCTTCCTCTGCGTGAGGGAGGCTCATTGCCTGCTCTAGCCGAAGCTGACGATGAATTTAAGTATGTAGTCAAATTCAGGGGGGCAGGACACGGAACAAAAGCGCTGATTGCCGAACTGATTGGTGGGGAGATAGCCCGTGCACTGGGTTTCAGAGTCCCCGAAATAGTTTTTCTGAATCTGGACGAGGCCTTCGGACGAACGGAAGCAGACGAAGAGATACAGGATTTACTTCAATGGAGTCGAGGACTGAATATGGGATTGCATTTCCTTTCCGGTTCGTTGACCTTTGATCCGATAGTACATCAAGTAGATGGAAAAACGGCTTCGCAAGTAGTATGGCTGGATGCCTTGCTGACTAACGTAGACCGTACCATTAAAAACACCAATATGTTGATATGGCACAAAGAACTATGGCTGATAGATCATGGGGCGTCCCTTTATTTCCACCATTCCTGGACTAACTGGCAAAAACAGGCACTGGTTCCTTTTGTACAGATAAAAGATCATGTATTATTACCGTTTGCCGATAGACTGGAAGAAGTAGATATCGAATTCAGACAGATATTGACTTCTGATAAAATCCGTGAGATAGTCAATGCTATTCCCGACGACTGGTTGAACTGGACAGAAGGCACAGAAACTCCACAGGATTTGAGAGACATTTATATTCGATTCTTAGAAGAAAGGATGAAACATTCCGAAACATTTGTAAATGAAGCGCAAAATGCAAGAAAGGCACTTATATGAATACGCAGTCATCCGTTTCGTTCCTAAAGTAGAACGGGAGGAGTTTATCAATATGGGGATTGTGTTGTTTTCCAAACAAGCCAAATACCTGAAATCCCTCTATACGATAGATGAGAACAAACTAAAACTGTTTTCTTCCGAACTGGATATGAATTGCCTGAAAGAAGGGTTACAGGTCTTTGACAAGATATGCATGGGAAATAAAGAGGGAGGAGCCATAGCCAATATGGATATTCCTGACAGATTTCGTTGGCTGACTGCAGTAAGAAGTTCCTGCATACAAGTATCTCGCCCACATCCGGGATTTTCTACTGATTTAGATAAGACTTTGGAAAGATTGTTCAAGGAATTAGTACTCTGATTCCTTGGACAATCTCTTTGTCAAACTAACGGGCAGTAATATAAAAGCTCTGTTCTACTGCTTCAGCAGTCTGCACTTTAGGTTCTCCGCTACGCCCATATTGCCAGGCTACCACTGTCACCTTTACCGGAAATTTTGCACGTGGGGGAATTTTAGTCAATGCCAGTTTATCTCCCTTTATCTCTGCCGGACCTTCTTTTACATAATAGTAAACCGGAAGGCCGGAGTCAGCAGTTCCATTTAAACTTATTTCTTTCACTGAAGCTTTTACATCGGATAGTTTCGGGAAAATTATACTTTGGGGTATCCCTTCCTTATTCCGGTAAGGAATACGAATCTCTACCTGCTGAACGGCACTCCGGTATTTATGATCCTGTTTTACGGAAGCCATCAGGCAGATGCCTCCTGTACGTTTAGGATTATCCAATCCCATCCGATAGAAACGAACAGTAAAAGTTGTATCATTCACCACTTCCACCGGACCGCAAATTCTCGACATTCGAATGGGATGCGTACTGTGTTCTTTTGAATATTCGTTCCTTAACGTATCTGTGTACACTGCTTTCAGGTGGAAAGTGACTCCGTCCGCTTCGGGTTGAAAAGAAGGAGACATACGTACATGGGATTTCGGATTGAAAGTTATCAGTTTTCCTTTTTGCTCAAAGCCGATATACTGCTCTGTCTTTCCACGCTCATTGGCGTAATATTTTTCTGTGGCATCTGCCATTTCCTTATCAAAATACCAAAACGCATGGTTCTTGTCTCCTTTATACTTATCATAGGAAGCGGCTTCGGCTGTAGGCTTTTCATTCTTTCGCCAACGGTCTGCCAGCCAGCCATTCTTTGCTTCTACCGGAATTAACTGAATCGGAGCATCCAATGACGAATGCTCCGGCAACCGATATTCCACTGTCTTTTTCAGAAAGAGAGAAAGATAATCAATCAATTCATCGGATATGTCGAAATGTCCGTGTCCTGCATCAGCAAGAAATGAAAGGGGAGCATTCGGATATTCACGACGATAATCGAAAGAGGTTATCAACCGGTCTTCCCACCATTCGTCCTCTCCCATTACCATTAATGAGGGGATACCTTCAATCGTACGGGTTCCCCAATCCAAATTCGCACGCCCGTAACCCGTCAAATGAGTTCTGGGAGAATCACCGTGAATAGAGAGTACGGCCAATGTACGTTCAGGATTCCAGGCGGCAAAGTTCCACGGATAAGTAGCCATTGCCGAGTGTCCGATGGGTATAACCGGGGCAAACTCCAGTTCTGTATATCCGCTTATTTCAGACAAGTTCTTCATCATTGTTTCAAAGATTTGTTGGGTACCTTTTGTCACGTCCCAGCGTTGGTCTATTCCGGGAGTGATCCATATCTCTGCAATTCCCAGTTTGCCCATATTCTTCCGAAATTCAGGATGCTCGAAAATTGTTTCTTCGGTCATATTGTGTTGCCCGATGATGACGGCACGGACTTGTTTACAGTTTTCCGGTATCCATAGATAGGCAGAAGGGTGGGCGTTTGTCTCTTCTGAAATCAGCTCTTTTATTTCCACTGACCATTGCCAGGGGGCTGCTGCCACCTTAGCAACCTGCATGAATAATGACAACAATACAACAAGAAAATATTTATTCATAATGCTTCTTTTAATTGATTTAACTTCCTATACTACGAATATGAAGAACAAAATACTCAAAAAACGACTATATAATAGTAGATATTAAATGCAAAGATAGAGTTATCCGTAAAAAAGGTAGCAAAACCCGTAATCTATATAAAAACAGATTACCTTTTACAGACTAACTTTGTATAGAGGAAATAAAGATAATAAAAACATTAGAATACGCTTTTATTTTAATAATATACTCGATTATGGAAAAAGTAAAATTGAACAATGGCATTGAAATGCCTATTTTAGGTTATGGTGTTTATCAGGTTACGCCTGAAGAGTGTGAACGTTGCGTGTCGGATGCAATCAGTGTGGGCTATCGTTCTATTGATACGGCACAAGCCTATCATAACGAAGAAGGTGTTGGAAATGCAATCAGTAAATGCGGCGTACCACGTGGGGAACTGTTCATCACTACAAAAGTATGGATTTCAAATGCCGGTTACGAAAAAGCTAAAGCTTCTATTGATGAATCACTTCACAAATTAAAAAGTGATTATATAGACTTACTGCTCATTCATCAGCCATTCGGTGATTATTATGGAACTTACCGGGCTATGGAGGAAGCATATAAGGCTGGTAAACTCCGTGCAATCGGTGTCAGCAACTTCTATCCTGACCGCTTTATAGACTTGGCAGAATTCTGTGAAATTACTCCTGCCGTCAATCAGGTAGAGACACACGTTTTCAACCAACAGATAAAGTTGCAGGAAGTAATGAAAGAATATGGTACTAAAATTATGTCATGGGGACCGTTTGCTGAAGGACGAAACGACTTCTTTACCAACCCGACTCTCCAGGAAATCGGTAAAGAATATGGCAAATCAGTGGCACAGGTCGCACTGCGTTATCTGATTCAACGCAATATCATCGTGATTCCTAAATCGACTCATAAAGAACGTATGATTGAGAATTTCAATGTTTTCGATTTTTCGTTAACACCGGACGATATGGCGGCTATCGCTGCGCTTGATACAGCTAAAACACTCTTTTTCTCCCACTATGATCCGGAGATGGTGAAGTGGTTGATTAATTATGGTAAATAGTGGTAAGTAGTAAATCCCAATAAAGACTACAAATGGGAATTTAGCGGTTAAATGAGAATTTATCGGTTAGGCTGAAAGCCTTACAATTATATATTTATTGGGGTGCCCTGAAAGGGCTTAATTATATAGCGTAGGGCAACGCCCTACGTAAAAACAGCAATCTGAATTTGCGCCCTGAAAGGGCATAATTGTATACGGTTCCGCCCTTTCAGGGCTTGTGGCCGATGTGTCTTTTTCGTAGGGCGTTGCCCTACGCTATATAATTAAGCCCTTTCAGGGCACTCCGCAAAATTATCATTTACTTGTCATTTTCACATACTCAATGACCATCAAAATAATTTGAGTCATTTCTTTAGCGGAGTGAAATGCAATGCGGCTCCGCCACTTGCTTTTAGCTTCAAAACAAGCTTATCTCCGGCTTTTATCTTCTTATGAGTACTGCGTACTTTCGTGCGTGTATTCAGCTTGTCATCATCTTCGTACAGGTGAAGCATGTACTTCTTACCCGGTTCCAGAAAATCCGTAGTCAATGTAATTGTGCGGGCTTCCGTATTCGTCATTGCTCCTACAAACCAGTCATTCCCCGAACGACGTGCCTGAACGATATATTCACCAATCTCTCCATCTAACGCGCGGCTGTCATCCCATACACTCGGAATTGCTTTCCAAAATTCCAGTTCTTCTTCTCCCTGGTAGAATTCCGGTCTGTCATACCAAAACATAAATTGCAAAGGACTGTAATACACAGCTGCCATCGCCAACTGATGTGCTTTCGTATTCTTCACCCGATTATTGAAATAGCAAAGCGTATAGTCTCCTGCACCTGCCAGATAGCGGGTGAAAGGAAGAGTCGTATTGTGTGTGGCATCCGGCATTTCTTCATTTCCACGAATACCTTCCTGCGTCATCAGGTTAGGATAAGTACGGCTGAAACCTGTCGGACGATATTCGTCATGAATATCTACCATCAGATTATATTCTCCACATTTACGAACTGCATCATGCAACCAGGTACTCCAACGCTGATTACCTATCTGTACAAAACCGAACTTGATACCTTTCAATCCCCATTTTTTATACAAAGGCAACAGAATATCCAACTGCTGCACTAATGCGCGCTGATTGACATACACCATAAGTCCGATTCCTTTCGATTCGGCATATTTACACAAAGCAGGTATATCAAGGTCTTTATCAGAAGAAACTGTAGTAGCGTCCGAACTCATTTTCATTTCCGGTCCGTACCAGCCTGCATCCATGTGTACATACTGAATACCGCGTTCTGCCGCAAAATCAATGGCCGCTTTTACTCTATCTTGTTTCAAGTCGCCCGAACGGAATACTTTCCCGGGTTTGATCCAAGAAGTATCAGCCAGTTTGCAAGCCGGATTCAGATTCAAGACAAGATCATTATTATTAATTAAATCGACCGGACGTTCGCCAACCATGATTACACGCCACGGAGTACTGTAAGGAGAAATAATATCGACGCTACTATACAGGCTTGTCTCCAAAGTGGAAGGTTTCTCTGCCGATAAACGGAATTTACCACGAACATAATCCACCATTTCCGCTTCCAACAAGGCTACAGATAATCCATCAGGCAGTTTCAATGTCAAAGGACGCTCACTCTCCTCTTTGCCCCATCCTTCCAACGGACGGAGTTCATAAGGCCCTTGTGCCCAACGTTCATAATACGCCATCGTTCCTTCAGGCATTGTGAAGCTAGTCTGCTCACCGACGATATGCAAGAAAAGCCCGTTTGTCATTTCCGGAAAATGATAGCGGAAAGTAACTCCTTCATTATAGGCGCGGACTATGATATTCATAAAGTAGTTTTTACGCTTATCATAACCACCATCCCGATTACCTTTTCCTTCTCCTTTCTTGAACTTCAAGGTCATCTCATTATAGCAATCACGAACCTCCGCACGCTCGCCATATACAGGCTTCCATCTCTCGTCCGTCTTTTGATGTTCAGTCCCCGTCAACTTCAGATTCTCACACCAAAAATGACAAGTATCATTCGGTATACCCAACGCCGATTCAAACAACTGATTTTCAATCAGAACACCCAGTTTACTTTCTTCAATCACCGGACGATTTTTATAAGTCAAGGTATAATACATTTGTACATTATCCTCTCCTACCGCACGTTGATAAAAGGTAAAACGATAAGCTCCATCAGGAGACGTCAGTTCCTGACGGGTTTCTGTCATCACATCTTGCGCTTTTATCAATGCCGGTATCACCAACAACAAAAGCAAAATTCTTTTCTTCATTCTATTTACGTTCATGTTTATTCATCTTTCCTATTATATACGAACGAGAAAGAAATTATACTCAAATGTTTGCCTGTCACAAATATGCAGTCAGGTTCAAATCCGCAAGTAGCACTGATTTGAGATATATTCATCATACTACTATTCAATAGTTTACAAGCATATCCGATACGCATATCAAGTACATACTCTTTGAATGTTTTTCCTGTGTTTTCTTTAAAGTATCGGCAGAAAGCAGTAGGGTTCATCGCTGTATAAGAAGCAATTTCATCCAGACCGATAGACTCGGTATAATGTTTATTCAAATAGGCAATCACTTTTTCCATTCTTTCATTACGCATAATCGAAGGAGACGGAGTATAATGAGAAGTAGTCAGATACTTCCTGTGATTACTGGTAGCCATCATTTGTAGGAGTGAAAGCAACAGGATAATTTGATCTACTCCTTTGGCAGAAGGTATTTGTTTTAATAGCTTAATGATTTTCCCCGAACGGGTAATTGTGAATTTAATTCCTCTGCAAGCATCCTCCAATAAATTCCTGATAGGAATAAACTGGGAGTATTGAGATATAGAATAATGCATGAAGTCTTTTTCAAACTGAATATTGACTCCTCTTACTTTCAGTTCGGATTTTTCTTCGTTATCAGATTCTTCCCCGCCGTCCGGTGGACTTTGCATACTATGAGGCAGTTCGGAACCGAAAAGAATCAAATCACCTTTTGAATAGGAGATAATGCTGTCACCCACCAGACAATCCCCCTCTCCCTTCTCCACATAAATAATTTCATACTCACTATGAAAATGCCACGGATACGTGAAACGTGGATATTCATAAAAGCGGGCACGGACGGGATTAGAAGTCGTAATAGTCAACTTCTCATTCATTATCTTCCTCATAAATCTCCTTTCTAAACTGCTTTTGCAAAGATAGGTAAATATCTTGCAAAAATACGCATCATAGCATGTATAAAAACCCGCTATTTTTGCATCCATTCATAAAAACATTTGATAGAAACCATGAACGAATTATTTAGTATTGCCGGTAAAGTTGCTGTTATTACCGGAGCAGGTGGTGTACTGGGCGGAAATATTGCCCAACACTTTGTACAGCAGGGAGCAAAAGTTGTAGCTATTGACATTCGTCAGGAGCAACTGGACAACCGTGTGGCTGAACTTAAGCAATACGGTAACGATGTAATCGGCATCATCGGTAATGTACTTGACATCGCCAGCCTGGAGAAAGTAGCCGAAGAAGTCGTAGCCAAATGGGGACAGATCGATATTCTATTGAATATTGCCGGTGGCAATATGCCGGGAGCTACTCTCGAACCGGATCAACACTTCTATGATATGGACATCTCTTGCTGGGAAAAAGTGACTAACCTGAATATGAACGGTACAGTTTATCCGTCTATGATATTCGGTAAGGTAATGGCAAAACAGAAGAAAGGATGCATCATCAATGTATCTTCTATGGCTGCTTATAGCGCTATCACCCGTGTACCGGGATATTCGGCTGCAAAAACTGCAGTAGCCAACTTCACTCAATGGCTGGCAAGCGAAATGGCACTGAAATACGGTGATGGTATCCGTGTAAATGCTATCGCTCCGGGATTCTTCATCGGTGACCAAAACCGTCGTGTACTTATCAACCCGGATGGTTCATTGACCGACAGAAGTAAAAAGGTGTTAGCCAAAACTCCGATGAATCGTTTTGGCGATATCAAAGAATTGAACGGTGCTGTACAATTCCTGTGCAGTGAAGCCGCTAGTTTCGTAACGGGAGCAATGTTGCCTATCGATGGTGGTTTCAGTGCATTCAGCGGCGTTTAATATTTAATCTTTTAATTTATTCAAACGCTATGATGGAAAAAACATGGAGATGGTTCGGCAAGAAAGATAAAATCACCTTGCCGATGCTCCGTCAGATAGGTGTTGAAGGAATCGTCACTGCATTACACGAGGTACCGAACGGAGAGATTTGGACAGTAGAAGCCATCAACGATTTAAAATCGTATATTGAATCGTATGGGTTGCGCTGGTCGGTCGTGGAAAGCCTTCCGGTTTGTGAGGCAATCAAATATGCGGGTACGGAACGTGAACAGTTGATTGAAAATTATAAAGTAAGTCTTGCCAACCTGGGTAAATGCGGAGTGAAAACAGTCTGTTACAACTTCATGCCGGTAATCGACTGGATACGTACGGATTTACAGTACCCTTGGCCGGACGGTACCAGTTCGCTTTACTACGACCGTATTCGTTTCGCTTACTTCGACATCAAAATACTGGAACGTGAAGGAGCTGAAAAAGACTACACAGAAGAAGAACTGCATAAAGTTGCCGAACTGGACAAAGTGATTACAGAGACCGAAAAGGACAATTTGATTGATACTATTATCGTCAAGACACAAGGATTTGTGAACGGTAATATCAAAGAAGGAGATAAAAACCCGGTTGCTATATTCAAACGTCTGTTAGGTTTATATAAAGACATAGACCGGGATGCTTTACGAGAGAATATGTGTTACTTCCTTTCAGCAATTATGCCTGTATGCGATGAATATGGTATCAACATGTGTGTACACCCGGATGATCCTCCATTCCAGGTTCTCGGCCTACCCCGTATTGTCACCAATGAAGAAGATATAGCCTGGTTCCTGAATGCCGTAGACAATCCGCATAATGGGCTGACTTTCTGTGCTGGTTCTCTTAGTGCAGGTGCACATAATGATACTCGTGAATTGGCTAAAAAGTTTGCAGGAAGAACCCATTTCGTTCATCTACGCAGTACAGAGGCCATGCCGGGTGGAAACTTCATCGAAAGTTCTCATCTATCAGGAAGAGGACATCTGATTGATCTCATCCGCATTTTCGAGAAAGAGAATCCGGGACTTCCCATGCGCGTAGATCATGGACGAATGATGCTCGGAGATGAGGATAAAGGTTACAATGCCGGTTATTCTTTCCACGGACGTATGCTGGCTTTAGCACAGGTAGAAGGAATGATGGCTGTGGTGGATGATGAGAAACAACATAAGATAGAGTTCTAATCTTATGTTTCATCAATATACTTTGAAATACAGGAAAGGAGCTTTACTTTTGTGAAGAAATAAAAAAGAAGAATATTATGAAAGCAAAAACTACGAAGCTCTGTCTACTATTTATTCTATTATGCTCCCTTCCCGTATTTTATTCATGCAGCAATGAAGCTGACGATTTTTACCTGTTTGAATACTGGGAAGTGATGCTCAACCCAGAACCTCCCATTAGTGAAACCAGTTTGTCAATCACAGGAGGTACAAAGTTGGGAATTAAGGGTGGCGTAGCTCCCTATACTGCAGAAATAGCCGATGGGCAAATTGCTACAGCTTATGTGGATGAAAACAATGATATTCAAATCAGCTCTATAAAACTGGGCAGCACGTCATTGATGGTAAAAGACGCTGATGGAAGAATCATAAAAATAGGGCTAAAGGTCGTTAACGGCAAACAATCTTTCTCTGTGAATTCTGTGGAAGCAAGAATCACAGGAATAGATGAAAGTCTGTTGGATGAACAACAAAAAGAAAAACTGGAAGCGGTCATAAAAAAGATAAAGGATGAAGCGGGTATACAAGCTACAGGAGGAATAGCTTTCTCTTATGACCAAAAAAGTAGTGGTAAAGTGACAATTGTTACTAGTAAAAATAATACTCCGAAAATAGAAGGAAGCTTCTCCCGCTCCACATCAGAGTCAGGCACTACATTCCAAATTACAATCAATGGCAAAGAGTATGACTGCAAATTTAAACTTCCCGAACTTCCCGAACGTCCCGATACTTCAAAGAGTATCACCACACGAGACCTTGGCCCGATTCCTTATTGGTTAGTGGAAGATGTAACTGAAGATTATAAATCAGATGTGACTGGCCTATTCGAAATAAATGCCATCTCCCTGAAAATAGAACGCATTTATATAGGTTCATTCACTCCTTTACGATAGGTTTATTCCTCTTTCTATAAAATAGATGCGGCAAAAAGCACGAAAAACTGTTTTTTTGTCGCATCTATCATCTTTTAGTTATTAGCTACTTTATCCGTATCTTCTCTACAAAATCTTTTTTATCTATATTCAATTCTTCCAAAGAAGTGATCCGCCTACCGTTCAACACAATGTTTTCGAACAAAATATTCTCAATCTTCCTATTCTTATCATAACCTTCTATTAAAGAAGAATTGATATATTTCCCGATACATGAAATATTACGGAATATTATGTTCTTGACACCTCTGCCGGGACCTGTATTGTATTTTTGGTTATACATCACCCGAAGATGAAATAACTGTCCTTCCTGAATATGTTCCACACGAATATCCTCAAAAGTAATGTTTTGTGCCAAGTTGTGATCCCCTACGTTGATAGTCATGCAACCTTGATAATCACGGTCGTCCTCATCATGTTCCAATATATCGATATTTTTGAATACTATATCTTCCAAAACTTCATCTCCTGTTTCCGTATTTCCATGCGTACCGATATTGATAGGATGCGCAATGTCCGCCCATAGAGTAGAGTTAAATACACGAACGTTCCGGCAATCTCCATAATAATTCCAACGATGCGTATAGAGTGCTATGCAATCATCTGAATTACGGAGAAATACATCATCAATCAACACATCGGAACAAGACATAAAATCCAATCCGTCACTCCAGCCCTGATAACTAAATGATTTCAGATTCTTGATAGTGATCCCGGTAGATTGTCCACCGGAAACAGTGTAATGCCGCGAATTAACAACCGTTATTCCATCAATCAGTACATTCCGGGAATAAGCAATTGATATTCCCTGTTGCGGTTCGAGCAGCATACCATGTCCCAAGATTTTAACATTTTCGACACTATCACAAGTGAGACAACCCTTCAAAACTGCACCTCCTTCTAAATAAACCGTCGTATTACTGGGAATACGGAAGCATTTTCCAGCCGTATCAGTCGGTTCATGTATTCCAGCTTCAAAATACATCACGTTCGGATCATTCTTATCCGGCACATTTTTGATGATAGGATTGGCAAATACATGCAAATTATTCAGGCGATCTCCATTAAACTCAACCGATAACTTTTGTGGTTTATCTATCGTAAACAATAGAAAGTTACCATCAATCTCCGGTTGGATACCTTTAGATAAAGGACGCACCACTGCCGAACGGATTTCCCCATTGTTCTTTTGTACCAATACTTCCACTTTCCCTGAAAAGTCGAACTGAACCATCGTGGCATCGGACTTCGTATCCATATCCACCTTTACGTTATACTCATAAAGGTCTACCCAATCTTTTTCTCCCACTTGCCGTACTTTTACCGTATAGTCATCATTGTGACGGGCATAATAGATGCCTTGAGGCACCGGATAGATGACTATTTCTGCTTGTATGCCCCCTGTGGTCATTACAAGTAAAAATGTGAGCGCTATTCTTATTAGTTTATTCATTTCAAGTTTTTACTAATACCGTTAATGTCCAAGAATTCACCACAGATTGATACAAATAATCCATCCACACTGGCATATCCAAATCTGTGGCGAAGTCTAACACATTTTATTCATTTTATCTTGCATACATCAGCGTACCGAGCCCAAGTACGTCATAGCCACCGGAGTTAGCGTCATAATACCCACCTCCTCCTTCTATTCCTACATATTCCGTAGCTATCTTAGTATATTTGAGATTATCATTCGAGATATTTTTTATCCCTTTGTAATGATAATAAGGCAATGCCCATATTGCACGTTTAATCCATTTGCCGCCACCAAGTGCTGTTTGTTCTTCCGGAATCGGATATCCCCATTGACTCTGTTTTTGCCATATATAAGTAGTATATGGTACAGTCTCATTAGTGTAATTACAACAAGCGGCATATTCGCAGGCCCGTAGGAAGAGATTATCATCATAAGCAAAGAAATCGTCTCCCTGGCTCCATGCCAACTGACAAATAACTCCCATCAATCCGACACACATCAACGTGTGTCCTTGGTCACGTCCACTTTCCTGCCATTGAGCAAAGTTATAGTCCGGTGCATAATCGTGATAGATAGCACGACGTAAACGTCCGTTTGTATCACCTGTCTGCAAATGGGCAATACCTTCATTATAAATATCACGACGATCGGTTACAATGCCGATAGCCATTTTAGCCGCTATATTACAAAGACACCAGTTAGCCCAATAATGTAACGCATTCGTATCGTGATGACGTTTCAGGAAATCATCATTAGCAGGATAGAACACTTTAAGCAACCAATTCTGGAACGCTGCGAAGTCCGCACGATCCCATCCTCCATAATCCCTCAATAATTCACCGGCAATAGCAAATTCATAACCATAAAGTCCTGCAGCAAGCGATAAATTCGTATTACCTGTTACACCTACACAAGTCTGTACCCACTTATTCAGATTCTCCACCGCTTTTGCCGCATATTCATCATCTTGTTCAATTTTCCAACGAAGCGCCTGCTGATATGCAATAGTGGCCCCTCTGGCTGCATTCATATAATTTTCATCACCGGAAACTCCACGTTTAATCCATTCCGTAGGATAAGTATCTGCCGTCTTCTGCGAAAACTGACTTTCTACTAATAATTGATAAGCACTTACCCAAGGCTCTTCTCCGGCAGCTTTTTTATCCCGGATACGCTGGAAGTCTTCCTCCGTATGCAACCCTTCATGCAACATGGGTTCCGTTGACGGTTTAAGTTCAACCTGTTCCAAATTTACATTATTATCAGGAAGAGGAATTTTATTCAAATCAGTTTCCACATTGACACCCGGAAGGTCAATGCCGTCCCCACATCCTACCAAAAACAGGGTAGCAAATACTACGGTTATATAATATATCTTTTTCATCATATTTTTGGTTTAATGGTACACCATATCTACCATTGATTACGGTGCACCCAATTATAGTTTATTGCTCTACTAACTCTAATTTGAAATTATCTATCTTAGCCCGTCCTTGTTTTACTGTAATCGTACATACAAAACCAATGACAACATCGGTAGGCTCTTCAACAAGAATATCAACTACTACATCACCCGTACCCGAAATAGAAGCGTTTGCCAGACTCTTACTTGGTATATCACTCGTATTTGCCATCTCATTACCTTTACAAACCGCAACATAACCGATAAAACCTCTGCCGTCATATTCATAAACATGTGCCGTCAACTTATATTTTCCTTTTTGAAGATGAGAAGTCTGATATACCTTACCATCATTTTTAGGATTGTCAAATCCCCAATCTGTTTGTAAAGCCAAACCTGCATCACTTCCATCACCATATTTCGTTTTAAATGCCAAATCAACAGCAGCACCTCCTTCACCAGCAGTCAAGTTAGAGTTCTGAACTATCCAATAAGCAGCTTTTGCCCACTCTCCTTTTTTATGGAATCCTTTATCTCCACCTTCTTTTACATATTCAAAAGGCTGTTTATAGTTCATGAGTACATATTGAGAAATATCTCCATCCGTCGGCAGAGGTCGCAATATATCACTCTCTACGGGTTGTGCAATACCTTCAAACACCATTGTTACTTTTCCACCATTGAAACCTTGCGGAACCGTTACAGTAATAGAAGTCGTAGTAATCTCTTTAACCGTAACGGGTACGGATATTCCCTCAAATGTAACTGTAACAGAATTCTTATCCGTTCCAAAACCTTTTCCTGTAAATGTTATTTCCTGTCCGGCTTTTACTAATGTACCATAAGGATAAATATACGGTGTTTCAACAGAAGTGATTTCCGGAGTTTCCCAAACCTCAAATGTGCCCGATTCGCCCATCTCTATTTCCTTACCCTGAATGATCAGTTTAATCTTCACCGGAGCTTCTGATGAAACTCCTTTGGGAACATTCACTACGATATTACCTTTATCATTCAGTGTCACTTTATCACAAACTGTTTCTCCGAAAAAGACCTGAATATTTTCAGCTTTCGTACCAAAGTTCTGACCAATGATCATTACTTCCGCATTAATATATCCGGCTTTCGTTGAAATGCCTGTTACTGTCGGCATCGGTAATACCGTATATTTCAACTGTGTCCCGATAGTTTCAAACGGAGTAATGACAGTAATTGTATAATCTCCGGCTTCCAACGAAGCAGGTACAGTGAGTGGAATACTCTTATCCGTCAAATTATCTGTATCTATTGCAGCTTCTACAGGTTCTCCGCCAGCTTTAGAGAAAGTTACTTTCAAAGGCTCCAACCCTTCAACAGACTTATCCAGCAATTCTTGCACAAGATTGGTTCCTGTTATTGCAAATTTACTGCCAGCAAAACCTGATGGAACCGGTTCGTCTTCCTTAGGAGTATCAAGCGTTGCATGCTTCAACACAGTGAAAGGATAAGAAGCCAAATCAATCGTTTGTTCTGCCATAATAAGTGTCATAACTCCACTGACAGCTGTCTCGGGAATTTTGGCCGTAAATTCGGTATCAGTAGGTGTACCCACAATCTCTGCCTTGTCTGTGGAAGTCCCGAAAGTCAAAGTATACAGTGTTTTAGAAGAAACAAATTCTTGTCCTTCGAAAACGATACTGGCACCCGGAAAACCATAAGAAGGTTTCACTACGCTGACACCCGGCTTACCAAGTACACGATAAACTAGATCAGTCTCCACACGTTGCCCGAAAACCTCAACGGTTATCTTTCCGTTTGTTGCCGATTCCGGCACTTTCGCAAGGATAGCATCATCGGCGCAGGAGACTACTACTGCCTCCTGGGAACCGATAAATACTTTCACATCTTCTGTTATGATACCAAAATCACTGCCACTTACGGTAAACTCATTCCCAACATATCCTTCTACGGGATCTATCTTTGTTACAGTCGCCACAGGATCAGTGTAACTCATTGAAACAATTTCTTCGTTATCCTCGTCACAAGCAGCTAATGCGAAAAGCGAGAGAAAAACGGGAAACAGATAGTTATATATTTTCTTCATAATCTTAATTATATTATCACGATGAATTACTCTTTTTTCTTTTTCCACATCATTCAAGAATCAATTTCAATTCTGTCACCTTAAAGTATGAATTACCTTTAGCCAGAGAAGTCAGGAATCCAATGACAACATCCGTTGTCTCCGTCACTTCAAATGAAGGTGTTACCAAAATACCCGAGTCATCATTTATTCCAGCTTTGTCATAGATCGCACAAACTCCATTTAATTGCTCAATATCAGCTACATTCGGTATATCACTCTCACTATTTCCTTTAGCCATCAATGCAGAAATAAAATTCCCCGCATCACTTACTACCATCGTATAGGCATAAGTAACTTCCAGTCTGTATTTACCAGGACGAAGTGTAGCAACTTGCCATATTTTCCCATTCGTATAAGCTTCTTTATCCCATCCATTCTGGAACGCTAATGTGAAGCCCTCTGCTGCTTTATACTGCATTCCGGTAACAGTAGTATTGTTTTTGGCATTGAAAGATGCTTTATTTTGATTCCACACTGCCGGAGTCCACCATTCACCGTTCTTCCAACTTTCATCATTTGCCTTGGCAAACGGCTGCTTATAGTTTTGAAGATAAAGCACTGTCACATCACCCTTTGAGTTAGGATTAAACATTGCACTACCTGTCATTGTATATCCATGAATAGTTACAGTCACATTACCTGTCTTATAATCAGCAGGAGTTGTCGCAACAATAGTAGACTCATCCACCAGCTCAAATTCGGCCGGCGTTCCATTGAAACTAACAGAAATATCGGATGGATCCGTACCAAAGTTTTCACCTGTTATAGTAACCTTGTCTCCCGTATCGGCTACCCCTTCACCGTCTTCACTATCAGAAGTCACTGTAATGACACGTGGTGTAGGCAGTACTGTATAATGACCGATATTCTCCACCTTTTTATTATAAATCTGTAAAGACAGATTGCCTGTTACTGCAGTTTCCGGCACTTCCACTACCAAACGGTTATTTTTGCAATCGAGCACTTTATTGGATTGGACTTCACCGAAGAAAACTTTCACAGCTTCAGCACGGTCACCAAAATTGGTTCCCGTAATAACTACCTGTGTAGTGACATATCCGTCCGTAGGATAAATGCTCTCCACTACCGGCACAGGATAATCATAAACTCTATACTTGGGGTCTTGCTCACAACCGGAGAAAAGTGCGGAAACACAAGCAAGTATTGCCAAGTGAAATGTATATTTGAATAAAAACTTCATATAATCTATGGTATTATACGTTAAACGATTGAATGATTAATATCCCGGATTTTGTACCAGATTTGAATTCAGGTTGATTTGATTTCTTGGAATCGCCCACAAATAATCTCCCTTAGTAAATGCGCAGTCGGATGATTTGAGAAGCACTACACAAGGTAATTTGCCTTTACCTGTTTCCACTTCTTCCGTCCCCTTCGTAAAGATAGCCGGATTGAAAGCACTGGTAGCATTCCCGTTTTCGTCTATAAATGCCGTCGGATAGCTGGCATTACCTACTACCGCACCGCAACGAGACTCATTCAGATTCTTCTCCGCAATACCCCAACGTTTCAGGTCGTCACAACGGAAACCTTCCATATAGAGTTCCAAGGCACGTTCACGGCGGATCTCATCCAGCATTACCTGATTGACTGTCTTACTCGCATTTGCCGGCACTCCTTCCTGAATTCGCTTTGCCAATGCATTTGTTAGGTTGGCAATTCCCGCACGGGCACGGATTTTATTTATCGACTTATTCAACTGGTCATCTGATATTTCACCATAGCGTTCCATCACAGCTTCAGCATAATTCAAGTATACTTCTGCCAACCGAAGTACCGGATAATTGGCCGATTCATCTTTACTTTGGCGTTGAATATCAGTAATAGCAAACTTGGAAACACCATACCCACAGTTCTCAACTGTCAGGCTCGTAGCATATGAACCTACATAAGAAGTCAAACGGAAATCCCGATTCTGAAATTCGTCCCCCGGATTCTTATATCCCTGGAACTTATCAGACATACTGACCGGAAGCCCGTCAGTGCATAAAAACATATCAATCAATTTCCGGCTGGGACGCATATCCGTATAAATCACCTGATTCAAATCAACCTGTCCTTTACGCGTTTCCTGACTATATACAGAAGCGATGATAAATTCCTTGTTCGTCGCTCTTCCGGCACCGGCAGGATTACTGGCTTCTTCTTCAATATTAAACAGGTAACGATTGCTCATATTTCTCATAGCTGCAACATTGTTATAATTCCAAAGGGAATAAGCAGCATCTCCCATCACTGTTTCGGATAATTGAACGGATTCTTCCAGAAAAGTATTTACCTGATCGGAAGCCGGACCGGCAGAACCTTCAAAATCAGTAGAAGTGCCATTGTACTTACGCCAGGTAGCTTCATAAAGTAACACGCGAGCCTTAAATGCCTGTGCAGCCTGTTTGCTGATTTTACCTTTGTCGGCAGAGGTTATATTCTGTTCCAACGGCAACCCTGCAATAGCCTCATCCAAATCGGAAAGAATCAAGTTGACAACCTCATAACGGCTGTTACGTTTTCCATATAACTCCGGTGAAGTCACGTCGAGAACTTTCGTAACGACAGGCACTCCACCAAAAAACTTCAATAAGTAAAAATAGTTATAGGCACGGAAAAAATGACCTTCGGCTAATTCTTTTTTAATATCCGCTAAATTACCTGTATAGGAAGAAACTGCTCTTTCAAACATGTGATTAGTGGCACGAATATTACCATAGCAATTACCCCAACGGCTATCGTCATTAGGAACTCCCATCACACCGGTCCCCACACCATACGAATATCTGAAACAAGTAGAAAGATCGGATGCCGCATCCATGTGATCGAATATACTTCCATAGGAAGACTGCCATCCCAATAATTGCCCGTAAAGCCCGTTAGCATATTCACGGAAATGCTCCGGAGTTTTGAAATAAATCACATCTGTCTTGGCATCCAGTGGTTCCAAGTCAAGGAACGTATTCACGCATGAAGAAAATCCCAATGCGCAGGTGCAAATTAATATATAGTTCGTTATCTTTTTCATATCTTCTATTCTGTATTTAATTTTCCATAGCTACTATAAAGTGATGTTCAGACCGAACGACCAAGTACGTGCAAACGGGTATCCACTGTTGTTGGAGGCTGCTCCCATTTCCGGGTCGAAACCGTCTCGAATACTGGTAGCTTCCCATAAATCATTACCAGAGAAGTAAACACGTACTTTTTCCAGTTTCACCTTGCGAGTCCATATCTGCGGCAATGTGTAGCCGACTATTAATGTTTTCAAACGGATATAGCGGTTATTCTGCATCATAAAGTCGTTATTCTGATAATTCCAGCGTGCGAGATTCGCATTGGTAGTCAAGCGAGGGAATTCAGCATTCGGATTGCTCTCTGTCCATGTCTTTCCCAAATATGTCGGGTTCTGATTGGCAGTACGTGTTTGAAAAGGATAAGCCATCCAGTCATTACGGATAACATACTGCTTGCCGACACCTTGGAACATTGCGTTCACATCAATACCTTTCCATGATCCTCCCAGTGTGAAACCGAAAACAAAATGTGGATTGGAGTCACCGAGATATTGCAAATCGCTATTCTCATTCCCTGCACCGGAAATCTTATAATCACCATTCAAATCCAAACGTTTGGTATCACCCGGACGCAACCGGCTTGCACTTCCTGCTCCTACACCAGTCAAATCTTCTTTACCCTCTCCATAGAGTGCATAATAGCGGTCTACTTCTGCCTGATCTTTAAAGTAACCATCTGTGCGATAAAGGAAGTACGAATTCAACGGATACCCATTCACGGCTGCATTCCAACCAGCCCCATAAGAATCTGCTCCTTCCATCTCTTTCAACAGACTCTTTGTATCACCAATATTAAAGTTGGCATAGTAAGAAAAGTCTTTAATCTGATCGCGCCATCCAATAGTGAATTCCCAACCTTTTACATTCAAATGACCACTATTCGTTTTAGGAGCTTTACCTCCTAATACACCCGGATATGTGACATTTACCAACATACCGGTATTATCTTTTATAAAATAATCGAATGTAGCTTTCAAACGATTATCGAAAAAGTTAAGATCGATACCAAAGTTTTTCTGTGAAACTTTCTCCCAAGTACGGTCATAAGAAATTAAACCGCCAAAACCTGAAGATACCTGATTGGCAGGTATAGTTCCAAAACCGGCTGTTCCAAGAGAGACAGTAGACACATAATCGTAATCACCCAGCCCGACATCATTACCCGAACTACCGTAACTTAAACGCAACTTACCAAAAGAAAGAACAGGTTTTAAAAATTCTACAAATTGTTCTTCCGAGAATGCCCATCCCAAAGAGATAGAACCAAAGCTTTTGAAACGATAACCGGGAGCAAACTTGGAATTTCCGTCACGACGCCCCATCAATTCAACCATATATTTTTCCGCATAGTTATAATTCAAACGGGCAATATATGAATAGGTACCATTATGAGTCTTTCCTCCACCGTTACCCTGTGTACCCGTAGCCAAATTCAAATCGTAAATTCCGGCATCCTCAAACTTCTCACGGGCGGTAACAACTTTCTTAGTCACCCATTTCTCGGCATTGATGCCGAACATAGCATCTATATTATGTATTTCGGCAAATGTACGCTTATATTTCAATAACCCTGAATAGTACTGATACCGGGCATTATTTGCCTGTACCAAATATCCCGGCTGATGGGAATCTTTAAAATTCAGCACATCTTGCGGAGTACTAAGGGTTTGTGTTGTTTCATATACTAACTTCGCCGTCTGCTCGCCGAACCAATTGTAACACTGTACCGGAAGCGAATAGCGTTCTCTGCGATATTCCTCATTTTGAAATGAAGCAGTACCCTCGAAAGTGATTCCTTTCCAAATATCCACCAATGCTTTAAAATCGACACGAGTAGTCAACTTCTCTCTCTCGTCACGTCCACCATCCGTTGTAGCTGCTGCCGCATTGCGATCACCTACATTACCGAAGTTAGCGTACCATTGTCCATAGGGATTTTTTGCCGGGAAAAACGGAGCATCGTTTCCGTAAAGTGTACGGTCGATACCATGCGTGGGTGTTTCGGTATTTGTTTTAATCATACTGGCTGAAGTCTCCAGTTTGAACCAATCAGTCAATTTGATTCCGTAGTTCAAGCGCAAATTCAACTGTTTCTGTCCGTCATAGGCTGTAGCCAGATTAGCCTGGTTATCAGCATAAGCTAATGAGATGCGGTAATCGGATTTATCCGTAGAACCTGCTACACTCAAGTTATGCTGGTAAGAATAACGGCGGGCAAACAATTCATCCAGGCGATTGGCATTACCAACGAACATCGTACCCCAATCGGCTACAGTCGACTCATAAATACCTTCAATGCCTTGAGCCATCTTCTTCAGGTTTTCTTCTCCCCAGCCCCACCAGTCATGTTCCGGCATTTCTTTATTGGCTTCCAGCCACATGGAAGCATATTCCTGCATACTGGGAGAGAAAGCCATAATACCATTGGTAGTGAAACGCATATTGAAGCCATAATCAACCGTTGTCTTGCCTTTACCTTTTTTGGTAGTTACCAAGATAACGCCATTAGCTGCTTTCGCCCCATAAATGGAAGCTGAACCGTCTTTCAATACACTAATATTCTCAATATCATCCGAGTTTAGATTTTGGAATGACTCTGAATTCAATACGGGTACTCCATCCACAATAATCAACGGACTACCGCCATTGACAGATGTCAAACCACGAATCTGGAAATTCAAACCTTCATTACCCGGACGTGAGGAAGAACGAGTGACTACCAAACCCGGAGTGGCTCCTTGCAGAGCAGCACCGACATTGGTAATGGCACGACTTTCCAATACCTGGCTACCAATTTGTTCTACCGCCCCTGTCAACGTCGCTTTTTTCTGCGTGCCATAACCCACTACAACAACCTCGTCCAGCGCATTATTATCTTCCTTTAGTACAACTTTAAAATCAGAACGGTCATGAAGATTGATAACCTGATCTACATAACCAATATAACTAACTTTTATCTGTTTTGCATCCGCAGGTACATTTAATGTAAACCGACCGTCAATATCAGTAATTACCCCTGCATTGCTTCCTACAACCACTACATTACAACCAATCAGTGGTTCACCATTCGCATCTGTCACAAGTCCTTTGATGGTGCGGCCCGTCTGGACTACCATCAAACTCTCTTCTACAGAATCATTTGCATAGAGCAATACACCGGGCGAACCACCCAGTAGCATGGCGAAAGCCAATGCGACTCCTTTTGAACATAAGAATTTGGATTTAATTTCCATAATACTATTAAATTGTTAAAGTTAATATGTGTTTTTCCGAATCTGGTATTTAACCGACTTTGGAGAATTCATTTTTCAAATAAGTACGAACCGTTTTACGAGCCAGTAATAATTGACATTCTACTGTACGGGGAGATAAGGACAGCTTTCCTGCAATGGCAGGACAAGAGAGTTCATGATTGAAACTAAGTTCATAAATCTGACGGCGTTTGACAGGAAGAGTTTCCATTACCTGGTCGTGCATCTTCTTTAGTTCACGAAAATGAATGGTATCTTCTGTGGTATTCCGACTGGTGTCTTCCATCCTATTATATATGTAGGCGACGAAATCTTCCTGTTTATAATAACGACGGATTTTATCGGTTACTATATTGCGAGCGATGGTAAAAAGCAAAGACCAGACTGTATCTTTGTTCACGAATACCCTGTGTTCCCATAAGCGGACAAAGACATCCTGTGCCAAATCTTCCGCTTCATGCGGATGGCAAATGCGGATAGCGATATAGTTCTTGATATACTCCTTATATTTAAGATAGCATTCAGAGAAGAAGTCGTCAAATGTAGCTTGCTGTTTATTCATGGCATTAAATTTATCCGTTTAACGATGATACAAAAGTAGGAACAAGTTTCAAATTCAAATACCACAAAAGTAACAGATAACAAAACTATCGTAACAAGCGTGTATTTTTGCAAAAACTTCCCATTTCATCGGGATAAATCTAACCGTCACACCAATAAAAAAGGGGATGTCGTTACATTTGACGACTCCCCTGTTCTTATATTTGCATGGATGAAAGCTTTCATCCGGAAGGATTCATTATTTATTTTCCTGTGATGCCTGGAAATCCGGTATACGTTTTACGTTCGCACCTTTCATCACACCTCTTTTGATCGCTTCATTCGTATCGGTGATTTCTTTCTTCACACGTTTATAGTATTCTTTTGTCAGTCCTTTCTCTACTGCTTCCGATTCTGTTACTGCCCAAAGATACTGATAATCCATCAACATCAAATCCGGTGCCACTATTTTAAAGAAAACACTATCATTTGCAAATTTTTCACGTAAGTCTCCCAAATAGATGGTATCTGCAGGATTTACCTCCTTAACATTTGCATTATTTTTTGAACTGCTACCTCCGCAAGAGGATAACATCAAACCTCCTACCAATGAAATTAAAACTAATACTTTCATATCAACATATATTATAAAATAAAACTTCTTCTGCCCCAATGTGAACAAGAACTTAAAATTATCTCACTTATTGAGCGCAAATGTAATAATTAAACTACAAACACAAGCACAATGTCATTCTTTTCTTCCCGATTCCTCGGCATATTGCTTGGGAAGCATACCGAACATTTCTTTAAAACACTTCGAGAAATAACTGGGTGAACTGAATCCTACCCGGTTCGCTATTTCAACAATCGGCAACTGACTTCCTTGTAATAATTGTGCCGCCCGTTTCAAACGGATGCTGCGAATAAAGTCTGTCGGTGTATGTCCGGTGATGGATTGCAGCTTGCGGTAAAGGCTCATACGCACCATCCCCAGATCACCGCTCAATTCTTCTACGCCATATTCCGGATTGTCCATGTTCTTTTCTATGTATTCCAGACACTTCTGTATGAGCTGTTCGTCTACTGAAGTAATGGTGATAGCACTCGGATTTATTTCTATGTTCTTACGGAATTCCTGTTTTCTCTTTTCCTGTTGCTCTATCAGCTTTTCAATGCGTACCATCAGCATATCAAAGTTGAAAGGTTTCGACATATAAGAGTCTGCTCCTACTTCATAGCTGTTAATCTTGATATCATCGGCAGTGCGGGCCGTCAACAATATCACAGGTATATGGGAAGTCTGCACGTTCGTCTTGATCCGACGGCAAAGTTCGATACCGTCAACTTTCGGCATCATAATGTCGCTGATAATCAGGTTTGGATTTTCCTCTATTGCTTTTCGCTCTCCTTCCTCACCGTCTGCCGCTTCAATGATCTGATAGAAATCTTCCAACTGTTCTTTCAGGAAAGTACGGAACTCCTGATTGTCCTCCACTAACAACAGTTTCTTCAGGTTATCATCAACTGTAGATGTAGTGGTTTCTTTCTCTTTAACATCTGATGCTTCCGTTCCGATGATTTCTTCCGGCAGTTCGTCCGGTTCCGGTTTCAGGTCCATCGGCAACCAAACAGTGAATACTGATCCACGATCTATCTGACTGTCCACTTTAATACGGCCACCATGTATATTTACATATTCCCTTACCAAATGAAGTCCGATGCCACTGCCTATTTTTTCGTCCCCTTCATTTCCTACCTGATAGAAACGGTCAAAGATATAAGGAAGGTCTGATTCGGATATTCCGATTCCAGTATCAGATACGGATATTCTCACGTAGTTTCTTTCTTCTATCTCTTCTGTCGCGAGCTGTAAGTTCACTGTGCCTCCCTGCGGTGTATATTTGAAGGCGTTGGACAAGAGATTATTCACAATCTTATGTACCTTATCCCGGTCGAAGAACATATAAAGCGCTCTATGTTCCGATTGGTTCACAAAGTTAAGGTGCTTCTCTACTGCCATTGGCATGAAGTTGTTATAGGCCGAAACAATAAATTCCTCCATATCGCCGTTCATCAGATGCAACCTCTCTCCTTTCATTTCCAGTTTGCGGAAATCGAGTAGCTGATTCACCAATGACAATAGGTTTTGAGCATTCTTATAGATGGTATTCAGTTGTTTTTTCATCGCATCGTCTGTCAATCGACGTATCACCATGTCTAATGGCGTGATAATCAAAGTCAGCGGAGTGCGGAGTTCATGGCTTATATTTGTGAAGAAGCGGAATTTCATCTGATCCAGTTCTTCTTTCTGCTTCAACGCTTCCTCTTCTTGCATACGAATCATCTTCTGCCGGTTGCGGCGGTTTATTACGTAGATCAGCCCGAAGATTAAGAGAATAACTAAAATTACATAGAAAATACGAGCGGCCAGTGTATCCCAGAACGGGGGATGAATGACAATTTTGAATGCAGACTCCGGTCCCCATATCCGGTCGTTTCCGGCAGCGGACACACGGAAGATGTATTCGCCCGAAGGGAGATTATTATAGACCACACGTCCTTGTCCATTCTCAAAAAGGGTTTCCGTCCATTCTTTGTCAAATCCTTCCAGTTGGTAACGGAAAGAGGTTTGAGAAGGATTAGGGAAGTTCAGACCAGAAAACTCAAGTGTGATATAGTTCTCATCATATTTTAATTGTACTTCGTCCGAATAACTTAATGCTTTATCAAATAAGACACGTCCGTTATATGCTTCGCCCGAAACAACCGGAACATTAAACAAGCGGAATGAAGTAAACAGAGGACGATTGAGGCACTGATTATCTATCATGTTTTCTGGTGAGAAAGCGATAAAGCCGTTCATCAGCCCCAGGAAAAGCTGATTGTCCCTGGTCATTAACGAAGGGAAACTATATAAATCATCCTGACGGATTTCATCTTCCGACAGACAGCTGATTACATGAAAACTGTATTTATCTGCTCTTCTGTCTACTTTTATCTTATAAATAGAAGTGACTGTCGAAATCCATATATCATGGTTCTTATCTTCCACTACGTTCAGGATAGCTTTAGACAGACCTTCTTCTTTCCCTAATGTGTAGCTTTGCCCATTGTAAGTCAAAACTCTCAAGCCATATTGTGTAGCAAACCATAAAGTTCCCTCATGGTCTTTGAGGATCTGATTATACTTGATACTTCCCTGATTGAAAATAGAATTAGCCTGCCCGTCTTCCTCCGGTATCCATATTTTATTCGTTGCAGGATCGTAAATGTAGAGTCCGTTATCACTGCCTACGACCAACCGGGATTGATTATCTATGGCCAATGCATTCGCTACTTTATATTTTTTGAGTTCGGGAAACTGTTCGGACAATAAGTTTATTTGCCCGTTTTCAGGATTGAATAATCCTACACCACCATATATACTTACCCACAATCGACCGGAAGAATCTTCGACCATGACACGGATATTACTGAAATCCAATTCATTCTGATAATCCGTATCGGGATAATCGTAAGATTGTACCTTTCCATGATCTATGCAGTAGAGCCCATCGTGGTATGTTCCGACCCAAACACGCTTCTTGCTGTCCTCATAAAGTACACGGCAATTCTTCTGACTGAATTCATGATAGAATCTGTTCATGCTTTTAGTCTCCGGTTCATAGCGATAGACACCCTGCGTAGTACCCATCAGAATTTCTCCTTTAGATGTTTCGAGCATACAGCGGATTTCCTCTCCTTTCCAGTCGCCATTTATCATCTTCTTATTGTACAGCACTATTTTATTCATGCTGGGATGATAATAACACATTCCCTGATTATAAAGTCCTATCCAAACGGAATTATTTTCCCGGTCGCAATAGATGCTTTGAATACCGTTTCGTACTGTATTACCTGATAATAAAGGAATATCCAGTGTCCGGGTTACAGAGAAATTGTGCATATCAATGACATAGAATCCATCGATAACGGTTCCTACCCATGCATTTCCGCCTTTATCCACGTCCATAGAAGTAAACCATGAATAGTGTCCGAGTTGGATACCTGAAATTTGGTTCCATTTTTTATTATAGACATCATAATAGCCTACTCCACGATCCCACATCAACCAAAAGTCACCATTATCGAGTATCTTCAAAACCACACGGTCATCCGGTTTCAGTTGGTCTTTCAGGAAATCAAGTTGATGCACGAAACGTTTCTTTTCTAAATCGTAGCAACGGATAGCCCCTTTCTGATGAACCATCCAACTGTATTTTCCATGACTTTCTACTCCGAGTAATCCTCCATAGTATTCCATAAACTCATCATTCCTACAAACCTGTTCGATTGACTTTGTCTCTGCATCGTACATATAGACAGAGGAACCCGGCGTCAGAAACCAACAATGTTTCTCTGAATCAATAATCAGGTCCGCCACTTTATCCTTTAAGCCGAATTGTTGAAATAAAGAATCTACGTTATAGATGTACTGTTCGGTAGTCAAATCGAAGACACGCAGGCTCTTGCGTTCTTTCATCCACAAACGTTTGTCGGCATCAATATATTGTTCGGGAATAATATGGTTATATGCTATCGAATATTCGCCATGAATATTGAAAGGGAAATTTGAATAGTTCGCACCATCATACAGGCTTAATAACACAGTACTTCGCACACCGATACGTCCGTCGGGAATGGGGAAAACGCTTTTTACATAGTTATCCGGTAATCCTTCGACAACTCCAATCTGGCGGAATACATAAGGGGATTCTTGCGAGCTAATATAACCCGGATACAATAATCCCATTAGTATGATTAACAAACATATTCGAATTTTCATGGCCATCTTTTTTTGTAGTACTATATTAAGTACGAACGAAAAATCAAATCCCCTTATCCTGCTTTACTATTATTTTCTGAATTTCGAGTTTATCTCCGGCTTGCTCTATCTGTAAACGAAGTACACAAGCTCCTGCGGGAAGAGTGAGTTTTCCTATTTCTCTTTCCGTCCATTGTACAGAGCTGGGTAATTGCATGGGTTCTGTCTTTACTTCTGAATCAGAAGCTACGGACAATAAAGAATTTCCTTTTGATTGATAAACAAGATAAACGGTATAATCTCCATCGGTAGGAATACTTACAGTATAATTCATCCATTCTCCATCTTCTATTTGGGTAACGACGTAATTATCTTCTTCTTTTCGTAGCTCTACTGCTCCGTCAGGTCTGTATTCGTTGCCACGTTTCTTTCCTACATTGTGATAGGTATGCCCTTCGGGATCTTCCGCAAGACAATAATAATCGTAATCGGCAGCCGATATTTCACAAGGCAGCAAATGAATTCCTGATACACGCTTTCCCGTAGAGAAAGAAACGGGATCACCTGCCATCCAGGGAGTCAATCGCTTGGTCAATGTTCCCCAGCCAGTCCATTCATAAAACCAGTTGGGTGCTATCCCCCAGTTTTCGCAACCGTGATGTTCTATCATATAATCACGGTAACGTTTCAACCAAGTATAGTTGTTCTCCGGCAATCCAGCACGTACTGCATAATGCGCCAATGCCATTTCACGAGTTCCGCCACTACCTGCTACGTCTCCACGTCCGTGAGGAGATACGGCTACGGATTCCCAACGTCCACTACGGCTTTTTATCTGGAGAAATTTTCCGTTCTCAAAGGTAACTTCATTTGAATTCTTACTATAACTTGTCGGTTCCCAAGGCTCTTTTTGCTCTTCATAAGTCTGGACTTTAGAGAGGTTATAACGATAGTTCCATTCCAAACCAAGAAGCAAACGGTTATTGAGACAATTATACAAAGAATCTCCCTGATTCCATGCCATTTCTGCGATAGCTACATAATTGTGGATACCTGCCAATACATGTCCCTGGTCGCGACTCGACTCCTGACATTGACCGTTTGGATAGATATAATACTGTAGCTGTTCATCGTATCCATAATCTGAAATCTTGTTTTCTCTTCCTTCCAATTTATAATCAAGCATGGTTGGTGATTTCTTAATCGGTTCTTTGCTAGTGACCGTCGGTCCTGAAGGATAAGGTAAATCATCCGGTCGATGCTTCATTCCCAATAAATAACGGTAAGCACGGTCATACATTACTTCGTTATCTAAGTAAATCCCCATTGCCATCATTCCACGAGCAGCGAAAAGTCCTTGATTACCAAACCTTGCGGCATCGAAATTAAAAATATTCCAATAGAATGTAACTCCGTTCTTTGAATCATCCCAGTAATTTGCATATTTGGAAGAGAAATCTTCCGTATTGCTATATCCAGGATAGACCAACATATTTTTAAAACGTTGCTGGTCTTCTACTTTCCAACCGGAATAATCACGCATTAATTCGGCGGCATCAATTAAAAGGTAAATCTTTCCGTTATCTAATGGTCCTGTTCCACGACTACTTGTATTGGTATAATAAGAATTAGCATTCAGATATTCGACCGCTTTACGGGCATAAGCCTCATCGCCCGTCAGATGCCAAAGCAATGCTAAGTCATGTGCCCGCCTGCCATCTACTCCGATAGTAGCATTAAAACGTCCTTCTCTGATTTGTTTTCCCCGATTGATAACTTGCGTATTGAGTGAAGAATAGGGAGATTCCTTTAATTTCAGAAAAGTAGAATAATAAGGCTCGTGTTTCGCCTTGACCATAGCTTTCATCCGGTCTAAATCACCTTGGGTATAGGTGATTCCGGGATGGATAAAGTTACGTCGTTGCGCTTGCACTCCATCTTGAATATTCCCAATCCATACAATCCCAATAATCCATATAATTTTGTTAATCATAGTGCGATTCGTTTTTTATACAAGTGATAAGCAAAGATAGTATTTAGTAATAGAAAGGAGTTCAAAGTGAATGAAACATTTACTTTGATTAGCATAAACCCAGGAATAAAACTCTTGTATTTATACTCATGGTTCTCTTCCAGACTCCTTAATTCTGATTCCAGTGCAGCTTTGCTCTCATCTATTAATAGATAAGTTATTATCTTCCTATTGCAAAGTTCTTTCCTTCTAATACTAAAGTTACTCTTATCTAATAGAAATCTATAATTGCAAGCTTTGATTATAAAAACGAAAGTTTCATTTATATAATTGCAAGTTCTAATTATATAAATGAAACTTGCATTTATAGTTTATGTTTAACCTAAAGAAAGTTTGATATTAGAAGAAAAGAAGTTTGCACCTAATACAAAGAGATTTTTCCATTCATACTTCATATACCAGATTATGCTATTTGACTGTGATATTCTTTATGTATTCATTCGTGATAAAATCATCTATATTTTTCATCTTCATACCGTTGATAATCACATTATCGAAGATGATATTCTTGACGGAACGTTCTTTATCAAACCCTTTCAATAGAGATGGATTCTCCCCTACTCCATTATAAATGATATTCCGAAAAATAATATCTTCAATTCCCCGGCCGGGTTGCTTATCATACTTTGAATTGAAACGAACATTAATATGAAACAATCTTCCCTCCTGAATATTCTCTACACGGATATCCTCAAATAATACTTTGCGTACCAAGTTTTTATCACCGCAATCCACTGCCATACAGCCCTGATAAAGAAGATCATCTTCATCATGTTCCAGAATATCGACATTACGGACAGTTATATTCTCAAGAATCTCTCCAACCTTATCGTCCGGGTTACCGTGCCCTCCAATATTGATCGGATGAGCAATATCCGCCCAAAGGATTGAATTCTGTAAAGTCACGTTACGACTTCCTCCGTAATAGTTCCAGCGATGGGCATAGATGGCAATACAATCATCACTGTTCCGCATAAAAACATTGTCTATTAATACGTCACTGCAACACATCAGATCTATGCCATCACTCCATCCTTTACAACTAAAAGACTTTAAATTATTGATGGTCAACCCTGTAGACTCACCACCAAATACTGTATAGTGATCTGGATTTATAACTGTAATACCGTCAATCCATATATTTTTAGAATGAGTAACTTCTATTCCACGGATCGGATGGTCGAGAATACCACGCCCGACAATGCGTACATTTTCAGCTTTGTCAATCAATAATTTAGCTTTTACAACAGCTCCGGGAGCTAAATAAACAGTAGTATTGGAAGGAATCTGTATCTGTGTATTCGGCAAATCTTTCGGACGATGGACACCCGGTCCGAAATACATTACTTTGTCACTGCTTTCAGTATAAGTTTCTGTTTCTAAAGGATTAGCAAACAAATGAAGATTATGCAAACGATCACCGTTAAACTCAATCGACAGGCATTGAGGTCTAGTGAGTGTAAAAAAGATAGCATTGTGGTTTACCGTATGTTGTATACCTATTGCTAACGGACGGATTTTCACATCCTGAATGGTGCCATTGTTCTTTTTCACCATCACTTCTACGGGACTGCCTATATCAAACTGTACCATTGAAGCAGATTGTACCCGATCCATATCTACTTGGACTTCATATTCGAATACATCTTTCCATTCACCGCCTGCTTCACGTACTTTGACTGTATAATCATCATTATGTGGCATACCAGTGTTCAATCCTTCCGGATAGGTTACTAATTGGGCATTCCCGAATGTCGAAAATGCAATAGCTATTGCTAACAAACATTTTCTTTTACCTGATAAAACTCCTACTATATTCATATCACTAAACTATGTTATATTTTAATTATTCTGTTTATTGAAGTTCTTTCTAAAACTATACTTCCTATTCCACCCAGGTTGGCAAACTGGTAACAGAAACTATAGAAAAAATAACCAATGCAAAAAATCTCCTTTATTGTCTATTACGAACAATAAAGGAGATTTACCTAGAACATTCCAGTTTTTTCAGTCTTCTTATTTTTTACTTTTTACATACGGTTCTGCATATTGAGTCGGTAGTGCTCTCGACATGTCTTTGAAACATTTAGTAAAACTAGTATAAAATACACCTTCCTATTCTTTATTATAGCTTTATTCGAACGGAACTGCCAAGTACTAGAATATGAATTGAAAACGTCCCTGTACTACACTAAAGTTTGTGCTTTCGATCTCTTTGATATGCGAGCCGGGGATGAAGTAGCTATAATTCAATTTGACAGCAATGTGTTTATTGATATAGTAATTCAATCCGAAGGAGAGGTCTTTCTGTGTTCCGCCTTTTATTCCGGCATCATTCAGAGAGAGATAATTGAAACGGGCACATAGTTCGAGTGCTTTTCCTTCCGGTCTTCCGGGACAGGCTACTTCTTCGTCATACAGATAATTCTGTCCCAACAATAGCCAGGAACATTGCAGATAAGCTCCTTGTGCCGTATAGTTCTCAAAACCCTTTTCCCGTTTTACATGGGCGCGGATGTATTCACCCTGAAGAAAGAATTTATGATAGTAAATTAGCAGTTCGGTTCCTATTTTAAATTGGGATGCTGCATGATCTACATCTGCTTGTATTAATGTACGATTATCAATCGTGCTCACGCCCGGAGATTTATAAGTAAACGTATTCCTGTTCTCATCTTCGGGAAGCGTGCCGTCCGGTGTACGATGGATAGCTGCTAATCCTATATGTATCAGTTTCGCTTGCTCATAAAGTGGACGGTAAACCAAACGTCCGTCAATGGCATATCCTTGCGATGCGTTTTTCAGGTTGCTCAAATCATTATCGGTAAAGAATCCGCCACACAGATAGTAATATTGGGTACGATAGGAATAGGCTACTCCCATACGTCGGCTATTTGTCAATGCCAGCACAGCTCCCGGAGATTGGTTGAAGCGAAGATCAAATGTACTACAAATCATATCGAGACTGAATGGCTCATAGAATTGTCCTATCTGAATGGAACTATTCTTATAGGAATAGGTGGCAAAAGCATCTTTGATGGCTACTTTGTTTCCGGCATATCCCATTTCCAGTTTCATTCCCCAGTTCTGATAGGTAGCTTTTACACCGATGCGAAGGTCATTAAATTCCGTGCCGTTGCCAAAGTTATTCGGATTCTTCAGATACACTCCTCCATCCATTAATAGACGCCCGGTGATTTTATATTGTATGCCATCGGGCAGATTCTGTGCCGTTATCCGGGAAGTCGTTAGTATTAGAGATAGAAGGAAGGAGAATTTCAAATATAGTCCTATTATTTTCATCGTCCACCTTTTATCAAATTTGTGAAAAAGTAGTTGGCTCCATACCTTCTCCCGTAAATTTTATCCCGTTGCTCATTTCGGCTTCTTTCGCTTTCTTCAGTTGTTTCTCTTTTTTATAGCGCTGTATCAGGTAAATCATGGAGCAGGTGAAAGCAACCGTACAGATCAGTCCTACGTAACCGGATAATATATTATAAAATTCCAACCAGTTTATGTCTGCATGGGCAAATTCTTTGAACATCAAGACAAGTACAGTTCCCGTATATCCGATAAAATCAATGGTCACAATGAAGAAACCGACATTTCCTTTTATCTTGAAACAAGCGATGAAGCGGTCGAAAAAAATGCTTTGAAAACAGAGGTAGGCAATATACAGACAGAGACTTTGGACAAACAGCCAGGTGATTGCATCCAATTGCAGAGAATCATAATTGAAAGATATAAAACTCATGGTGGCTGTCCCAAGTACGACCAATCCCAGCAGGGCAACCAAAACTTTTATGTTACTTTTCACAAAGACCATCGCTCCGAATAACGCCAGAATTATTAATGTAACGACTGTATCTACCTGCGCAAACATCCATGAGGACTGTCCGTTCATATCAATAATCTTCACCAGGAAATCTTCCTTAATATCTCTAAGCACTACCAACATTAGGTTAGCTACAAACAATAATACAAGAAATGGCATAAAGTCGATGAACAGTTCTTTCCGTTGCTTGCCATTCAGAGTTACACGACTACTCTTTTGTTCTATATCTTGTGCCGTAGGTTGTGGCAAACGGGTTAAGCTATATCCCAAAAGAGCCAATAAAGGAAGTGCAAAAGCACCGATAAGTGCCGGCATCCAAAATTCGCTGACGTTCAATGTATTCATAACGAACAATCCGATGGATTTTGCCGTTCCCGAACTGATAACAATACTGATTCCTAAAAGACTGGCCAAAATATCCGTAGTGCGGCGACCTTCGATAAAACTGAAAATAACTCCCCACATACAGCCCAATGACAATCCATTGAAGAACATGGCAAACATATTATAAGGAGTGGGAAGTGCTCCGAACGCAACCAATGACAATTCCGCTACGGCAATGGAAACGAGTATAAACTTCAGGCGATTCTCTCTCTTCAATTCGGAAATCAACTTGATACCTATAAACTTGGCTATCAGATAACCTGCTATCTGAATGATAGTAACCAGTACTTTATAATCAAAGCCGAATGCTTCTATCCCGTCAAAAGTAGCAGCTGTGAAAGGTTTGCGCAATGTATAAACCAGTGAGTAAGAAAGAAGGGCTGCTCCACCTGCCCATAGAATAAAGAGGAAATCGGCTAATCTTCTGTTTGAACTTAGTTTCGATATTGCTTCAGTAATCGTTTTCATACGTTTTCGTTTTAATTTCTGGAGCAAAAGTAGAGGAGAATAGCAAGGGAGAAAATGAATTCTAAAGATTCATTTTATTCATTATCAGGTAGAAATGGAAGTAATATTAATGTAACGTTTATGTAACCGTAATTTCTTGGAAATGGAATACAAAAAGGGTTGCACAATCACTAATCCGGTATTGCGCAACCCTTTTTATTCGATTTCTTATTTTTCTTCTTATTGGAAAGTAGGCATCTTGAATCTGTACAATAATCCACCTACCATGGAAGCTACGCGGTCAGGTCTTCCTTGTTCGGAGCCATCGTATGTATCGGTACGGATACCGACTTTAGGTTCGGCATACAGATACAAAGAAGAAGCCACTTTCAGCTTTACCTGCACACCGGCATCCATTCCCGGCACTGCTCGGAACTTACCGTAACGGCGTACCAGTCCGGCCGTAACTCCCACAAAAGGAACAACATCTATCACATGATCGGGGCTGTATCCTTTTGCCAATGTGGCCAGACTCATCATATAATTCATACCCAAACCGGCATAATGAAGATTCATCTTCGACGACGTTTTGGCCTTGTACATAATTGTTCCATTTACCCGCCATGCAGATAACGGAGTGTACCATTTACCTATACTTCCTTTTGCTTCTACACCTGCATTCTTCACCAAATCTTTGTTGGCTACGAGCAAGCTACCCAATCCAAGTGCACCGGAGATGAAGTAACGCTTGTCATCCTGACTAAACACGCTACGATTGGCTGCTTTTGAATAAGGAACAAAGCGATAGTGGAAACCTGCATTGACTCCTACCATTACGTCTTTCTGCATAAACCCCAGATTACCTTCAATGAATTTATCTCCATACAAGCGAATCTGCGGTTCAATGTACAAACCAAGAAAATCATTCACATGCCATAATCCCTGTATGCCTGCATTAATACCCGGTTGGAACTTATGGTCTGATTTGGAAGTATAAGCAAGGTTGACACCTACTGAACCTATTAAATCAAAGATACGATCGGGGTTATATCCACTCATGGTAGACGTTATGTTCCACAAGTAATCAAGACCGCCACTGACGCTGGCATGTCTAAGTTTGCCCGCTTTAACACTTCCCGGAACTACATAGTTCGTAAAGAATCCACCCGTACCCACCAGGCGCAAACCGGAATAAGGGCTCAACCACTTACCGATAGAGACAGAAGCCTGCGGACCTAAAGAACCAAGGTTTTCAAGATTCGTCTTATTCAGGAACATTTGCACACCGATTCCCGAAGTCATAAACAGATTGTCTGCGATGTGATTGCTTGAGAATCCGTTCTTCGGACGTGCCGCACGGTCAATCGTATGATAAGTCAAACCAAAATTCAACTCTCCGAGCTGATCCGTATTGCCACCTACTCCGCGACCTCCTGCATATCTCTTATTATACACATTGAGGCGAGGTTCTATAAATAAATCCACAGAACGGTTGATACGGAAACTTCCTTGCACACCGACTCCTATTCCCGGAGCATACTTGGCGGTTTTATCCACTCCTTTCGTACCTGCCAGGTTAACTCCGGCAATACCGATCAGACTAAATATTCTGTCTTCATCATATCCCCAAAGAACATTATTGATATTCAACAGATAGTCCGCATGCAGATCCACATGTTTAAAGTAGCCGCTTGCGCTGCCCGAAGGAGTATCCGAAAGTCCAACTGTTCCGGACAAACGCAGACCGGAAGAAGGACTGAACCATTTACCGATTCCGGCAGAGAACTGGGGCCCTAATCCTTTAATCGTATTCTTGATTCCCGGAACTTTCAGTGTACTGATACCACCGGATAAAGAGATAAACATATGATTCAGGAAGGAACTTTTATCGAAATCATCGAAATGAATCTTAGTTCCCATCGGAGCAGCAGGCATATAGGTCAGACCTACCAGAACCGAACCAGCCATTTTATAGTTTCTCCAACTTTCCGTATACGCAAAACCGTCATTATACCATCCGATCCGCGGTTCTACAAACAAATCCAATGTAGAAGAAAGACGTACATTTCCCTGTAAACCGAGATGAGCGCCGTAATAAAGCTGACCGCCGCCTTTCAAATCCGGATACTTTTCGGAACGATCGCTATTGTCGCCCACCTTAGAATAACCGGCTTCTATACCTGCAATCCCTACTAACTCAAAACAACGGTTTGCATTGTATCCGTATGCCAGGGAGGACATATTCAACAGATAGTCCAGGCTGCCGCCACCCATTTTTATTTTAGAATCGTAGATACTCGACGGCAGATAACCTAAATTCACCCCTATCCGAAGTCCATGAACCGGAGTAATCCACTTTCCCATAAAGAGATGGGCGGTCATTCCCATTCCATCCTGACTATCTCCACTTGTTAACAAGCTGTATGGCCCTATTCCGGCAGAGAAAAAGAGATGTTCATTGAATTTATTGCTCTCGAACTTTTCATTTGCAGGCCGTTTCTGTAACATATATTGCAATGCACCATAATCCTGTGCCTGTAAGGTAACAGCAAGCATCAGGAAGATTGCCACTGCTACATATTTATTGTTGATTCTGAAGATATTCATCGTTTACTCTTGTTGTATATATCATTATTTAATTTTCTGCTCTTCCGGCAGCAAGTCAATAATATCACCATCCACCTTCGCTACTTCCAATAAGGAAGGATCAAGTTCAAGGGCCTTCTCAATGCTCATAATCGCATCACCTATTTTCTCCAGGCGGTTGGCGGCAATCGCTTTTATATAATATTCGCGGGCGGTCTCTACATCCATGGTAGAAATCTTATCCCATGCTTCCTGATTCTTCTTCATTGCCAGCAGCATCACCACCTCATTGAAAGGGCTGGTAGCCGCCACCTTTTCGAAAGCATCATTATAATAACCGGCCAATGCCTGAACAATGGCCTGCAAATCTTCAGAAACCGCTTCTTCGGGAACCAAGGTCAAGACTGAATCTGCTTTTGTATATTTCCCTTCGTGCAACAAGGCAATAGCCTGATTGGACAATAACTCCACCGGTGCCGATTTACTGACAAACGGTTCGAGAATACGTGAATCCGGAGTATCTTTCTGTATCGTTGCCACTGCCAGTTCATTGGCTGCATACGTAAAGTTATCATAAAGTTCAAGAGCTTCCCTGCAATACTTTTCCCTTTCGTCGGGAGTTTTTGCTGTCGTAATCATACGGTAATATTCGAAACGGGTCAGTTGCTTCGGATTCTTTCTGTAAAGTTCTCTAATCTCGTCGTCCGTCAAAGAACGGAAGATTGAATAACCATACGTATATTGCACCTTTCTCAATTTAGGCAGATAAGTAGCCGCAAGTTCCTTGTAGAAAGGTTTCGATTTCAAGACCCCATTCAACCGGTAAGGAGTAGCTGCATATTGTTTGATTAAGTCCTCTACTTCTTTAGCCAGTTCCGGCTTGGAGTTTTTTTTCAGCAATTCAGCTACCTCCTTCCAGGAGGCAACCGATGCATCCGATTTCACCTCCAACAGTTTACGTGTTTCCGGGTCCAGTTGTGCCAGTATACGTTCCAGGGCTTTATCCGTACGCAATTTTGCCAGACGAAGATTCGTCGCGTAAGAACCGTCCGGCGAAGCCACCCCCGTAATATGAAAACTCTTCAAAGAGGCATCCGGGTTCGTCTCAATACCACGCAATTCCTGGTTCAACCGGTTCAGTTCCACCTGATTCTGTGGATTCTTATCATCCAGGTCGGCTTTACCTACCAGGAAGGTTAAGTTTACCTCACCTTTCGTATCCCGCAATTGCATCACGGGTTTCGGAAGATATTTCTCGTCCGTCAGGCTGAAAGCGGAGAATTTATACTCCAAGAAACGAAGCGGGTTGACCGTTCCGCGTGCAATGGAGAAAGAGTCACGATAAATGATATTCCGGTAATTTTCCATCGCCAGATGCACATCTGCACGGTAGTCATGTTGCAGATATTCTATATAGATAGAATCATGGTAAGCAATAATATCCCCCTTGCGCGAAGAAGTAGTTTTCACACGGATATAATCGTGCAAAGGATCTTTATCCATATCATAATCGTACATTCGATTTTGCGTTGTATTATAAGTATCCCCGTCAAATACAACAGGACGCATCAACAGACGCTTTTTCAGTGTCACATCATAAATGGAAGGCTGCAATACCAAGCGGCGATGTGAGTTAAACATCTCCTTAGGCACCGGGACACGGGTTTTCAGATGGAAATAATTGCCTTTGATTTCGATGTCCGTAGGTTCCGGAATCACTTTGTCCTTCACTTTGGAAGTAATCGTTACTTCGTCCAGTTCGATGACGGCATCTTTCAATACTACATTCAGAATCTGCTTTCCTGCCACCTTCACTGTTTTGTCTTCATAACCGACACATGTAAACTTCAACGAGCCGTTTTTCTCAACCAAGACACTGTAACGACCATCCTCGTCGGACATTTCTATACGTTCGTCATTGACCGGATTCAACACATTTACATTCGGAACACTTTTTCCCTGCGGGTTTGTGATATGCCCCTGCACGCGGATCCGTTGGGCGGATACATTCATACCGACGAACATCATCGCCACGAGAAGTATACCTGTTAATCTATCACGTTTCAAATTGATTTTCATTCTCTTTTCTGACTAGCTAATGTTCGTTATCGAATAATATAAACAAAGGATACCCCCAGTTTGACAGGTGCAATGGTGGTCTTACTATCGTTGACCGCACCCGGTTTCGGAGTACCCTTATCATACTTAAACTGACGGTAGCGCAACACACCCACTCCGGCAGTTGCTTCGATGTTCCAATGATCGCCCAGCACCCATGCGTATCCATAGGTCAAACCGGCGGCGTATGCATCGCCTTTGTGATGCACATCTTTTACCATCATATCAAAATTATTCACGAAAGCGGTGATTCCAAGAAAATGACTCACCATCGGACGATTTAGCCAGTAACGAACTTCAGGCTGAAAATGCGTGAAAGTCGTTTTAAAGTTGTCTGTACTGATTGGGTTCGCAGCAATCCCCATGTTTAAGGAGACATGACTACCCAATACAAATTCTGCTTCTACATTCGGACTGGCGGTCAGCCAACCCAATGCATTTGTCTTTACAGCCACCCGTTGTGCGTGCACATGTACACCACAACATAATAACAGAAATGATAACGCAGCTATTACCCTGCGACCATTTCTCATCACATATACCATCATTTATTTCCCACTAAATATTTCCCACTAAATATTTCCCACTAAATATTTACCCACAAAAAAAGGGCTTACTGTCCATTTTATATACTACTTGGACAGAAAGCCACAAAATTAGAAAAAATATAGTATTAAAAACGTTTAAACACGCTTTTTTTGTTTTTTATTGCAACAATTTCCATCTTAGGCCATAATATACCATACTACGGATAAGATATACAATTTTTCTTTATTACCAATGAAACATCAGATACGCAACAACATAGGCTCCGACGCAGCATCGGGTTTTATCTTCTTATCGCCGATAACAACCGTACAGGGAGCAGAAGAAATAATATACCATTTCCCTTCTTTCTTTTCGAGCAATACATTAGCGGCATTGTCGGTCTGAATCATTACCCCGGGTGCAACCAATTGGGTTCCATTCCCTAAAAACAACGTCCGGTTTCCTGCATATTCATTGCTGATAACAGCATAATCCGCTTTCACTTTCATTCCTTGATAAGTAGCGGTTTGTGCGGCATCAGATAGAGAGAAGATATGATCTATACGTCCGTTTTTGCTTTTCACACAGATACCGGCAAAGTCTTCCAAACCTGCTCCTTCTGCATCAAAGTAAGAGACGGACTGAATAGCAGACGGTTCCTTTTTCGTACTCGGTTCATATATCGAGACAAAAGGACGATTCCAAGCTTCTCCATGCTGACGGGCAACAAATGTCAGCGTCGGCTGCTCCTTTATATTATAGGGCATATTCGGTGTACGGCTTAGCCCTTCGGTCATTGGCGCCAAAGCCGTAAAGATTTCACGATCCGGTTCGCCTTTCATCCAAAGATTCATGTATATATCATCGCCGTCCTTATCTTTCATATCTATGGTGAAAGTTGCTTTGACATCCTTATTGGTCGCAGCCACTTTCTTATCATATAAATAGGAATAAGCGTAAAGATGTGCGCCTGCAAAGGCGAGTTCTTCCGTAGGCTGGAGATTCAGGTCGCTGCCATCTGCTGCCGTCAATGTCAAAGTCTGCCCAAGGTTGTGATAGAAGTAATCGTGCATCTTATCGCCTCCTTTCTCTTTCCGGCTGCGGAATACATCGACATAATACCCCGTCTCCGCCCCGGTAGTGACAATACTCATCATACGGGTCTGATCCGCCCTGCTTTCCGGTTCACGGAAATAAAGGTTACTGTAAGTAACGGACGTAAATGCTTTGCCCGGTTCCGCTGATGCCGGGAAACAGGAAAGCAAATCAAAAGAATGGTTACTTTTCATCACCGGATAGCTCGATATTCCATCCACACAAACTGTATTATGACTGGGGAATTGAGAATAATATTCCGCATAATCCAGTCCGCTATACAGGAAAAGCCCGATACCTGCATCCGGACCCAATACGTATCCTTTTCCGTAAAGTTCCATCGAAATGCCGTTAGCGTGCATGTGATTCCCTTCACTGCCATTCAACGAAATCATCAAACTGTTGCGCGGATGCATACCGTTGCGCTGTACCAGCCATGACACATTGGGAGCATAAAACAAAGGAGAAACATAATCTTCTATCTTTCCCGGCTGCACTTTGGGATTTAGCGTCAGCGGTTTATCTTCAAAGAAAGAATTGACAGATACACGCACATTCTTCTTTTCTGTTTTATCATTTCCCAAATCCGGGTTCAGGCATTTCAATAAAGCCGTGAAATAGTTTTCCTGTTCTTTCTTCCCGTTCGCCTGTGCATTCTGTATCATACGGATAAAGAAGTTCGTACTCAAATATCCCGGATGCGTATCTCCAAAGCCACAAATCATACGGTTGGGAAACAGATATTGGGGAGTGGTTGCTACCGCTTTCGACAATACAGGCATTGCTTTCACCAAATCATATTGCAGATTCGTATCAAACTGATTCACGAAATTGGCATAATCATTGATTACCACACTGCTATATCCCGGACATTCTGCCCAAATTCCCGTATTTATATCGAAACCATAATCTGCCAATCGCGTCAGACTCCATTGGCGGATGCTGGAACGGTTCATCACATAGTCGATATAATATTCACGTCCTTTTCCGTCGGCATATTCTTTATTGTCTTCCAATACCAATCCGACATTCATAATAAACCGTGCCTGTAGCAAATTCCAGTTGTTATGAGGTACACCGTTCGCTATGATATTATCCGCCCATTTCTTAAAAGCTCCGGCGTAGATTTCCATTTTATCCGGGTAATTGGCCTTTAGATAATTATATAGAAAATCGTATAAAGGGACAGCGATATGGAGTGCGTCTTCATGGATGACTTCGAAAGAAGTCAATCCTACCAATGTTTGCTGATGGCCGTGATTCAGGTCGATGGGCACGTTTCTATAATAAATACCTGTCATATATGTATCAAAGACCCCTGCGGCAAGTTTAGCGAATTTCTCTTCATCCGTCATCCAATAAAGGAAAGCGGCATCACGGGCAATTCCCAGGATTTCGCAGTTCAGGCTTTCAATATTCCGGCCTGTTTTGGATGGGTGTACACTCTCCATAGGACGGTCAGGAAGTGCATTATTGCAGAAAGTGACATTCCCGTCCTCATCATCATAAGGAACGACATCCGCCAATTTGGGACGGCCGTGGGTAGCAGCTGTGCCACGGGTTCCCGTGTAGCGCACAGTGGGATAAGGAGCTTTTTCACCACCTGCATGGTCGAACGTTTCACCTTTCACATATACTTCCGTGGCATGAGACTTCCAGTACATTGCCAAACGAGACAGCAACCACGCCGGTTGAGCATCCGTCAGGTTCGTATATACTTCCGTCCGTTCCTTCAATTTATTGAAAACATCTTTCGCCCATTCTTCTTTTTTAATCAGCTTCCATGTTTCCTGCTTTCCCGCCGGAGTAGTCAGTACCCGCGGATGTGTCTGCGGCATCTTTTCCGGCAAAGGAATCTCTTGTCCGGATGCGCTGTTCAGAAAGGATAGAAAACATAGTCCAAGTAAAATTCGTCTCATACTTCAGTTATATTTTTTAGGTTTGATACCTATTAAATACGAAGATAGAGATTTATTTACCTAAATCCTCCGTCAAAGAACAATTTTATTTGTACGAGACTACGCTGTTATTTCAAACAAAGAATTATATTTGCAAAAAACCGACTAACAATTCTGATACTTATGAAAATTTTATCTATCCATGATTTGGCAACAATCAGGAAGAGAGCAGAGCACAATCTTTCATTGCGCGAAGAAAGTAATGAAAAGGTGACTGAAAAGTGTTACGGACTGGCATCCGGTGCGCAACATCTTCAGATTCTGATCTGCGGTGGTACAGGCTGTAAGGCATCTTCCAGCCAGGGTATTACAGACAATCTTCTAAAAGCCATCAAAAAGAACGAAATCACCGATAAAGTAGAAGTCATCACCGTAGGCTGTTTCGGCTTCTGTGAAAAAGGTCCTATCGTGAAAATTATCCCCGATAATACCTTTTACACCCAAGTCACTCCCGAAGATGCGGAAGAAATCATCAACGAGCATATCATCGGAGGACGAAGAATCGAACGGTTGCTGTATGTAGATCCCAAAACGGAACATACCGTCAGCGACTCCAAGCACATGGATTTCTACCAGAAACAACTCCGCATCGCATTGCGTAACTGTGGTTTTATCGATCCCGAAAATATTGAAGAGTATATCGCCCGTGAAGGATACTTTGCATTGGCCGATTGCCTGCTTAACAAACAGCCGACGGACGTTATTGATATTATCAAACGTTCGGGACTTCGCGGACGTGGTGGTGGCGGTTTCCCGACGGGACTGAAATGGGAATTTGCCAACAAGCAACAGTCAGATGTCAAATACGTGGTTTGTAACGCCGACGAAGGAGATCCCGGTGCATTCATGGACCGTTCCATTATGGAGGGCGACCCACATTCGATTGTAGAAGCGATGTGTGTCTGCGGTTATTCCATTGGTTCCACTAAAGGATTAGTATATATCCGTGCCGAATATCCGTTAGCTATCAACCGACTGAAAACAGCTATCAATCAGGCACGCGAATACGGATTACTAGGAGATCATATCTTAGGAACAGATTTCAGTTTCGACATAGAAATACGATACGGAGCCGGAGCTTTTGTCTGCGGAGAAGAAACTGCCCTTATTCATTCGATGGAAGGAAAACGGGGAGAGCCGACTCTGAAACCTCCCTTCCCTGCCGAATCCGGTTATCTGGGAAAACCAACCAATGTAAATAATGTGGAAACGCTTGCCAATATTCCCATTATTCTAACCAAAGGAGCCGACTGGTTTGCAACGATTGGCACAGAACGTTCCAAAGGAACCAAAGTGTTTGCTCTTGCCGGAAAGATTAATAATGTCGGACTGATCGAAGTGCCGATGGGAACTACTCTTCGGGAAGTAATCTACGAAATCGGAGGAGGCATCAAAGGCGGAAAGAAGTTCAAAGCTGTACAAACAGGAGGACCGTCAGGCGGCTGTCTGACAGAAAAACATCTGGACACTCCCATTGACTTTGACAACCTTCTCTCGGCCGGTTCCATGATGGGTTCAGGAGGGATGATTGTCATGGATGAGGACGACTGCATGGTATCCGTAGCCCGCTTTTATCTGGATTTTACAGTGGAAGAGTCCTGCGGGAAATGCACACCTTGCCGCATTGGAAACAAACGTCTGTTGGAACTACTGAACAAGATTACAGAAGGAAAAGGCACAGAAAAAGACCTGGACACACTTGCCACTTTGGGACAAGTCATCAAAGATACGGCCCTCTGCGGACTGGGACAAACCTCTCCGAATCCCGTTTTATCCACATTGGATAACTTCTACGATGAATATATGGAGCACGTGCGGGATAAGACTTGTCGCGCCAAGCAATGTAAATCACTATTAACATATACCATCAGTCCGGAACGTTGCATTGGTTGTCATCTATGCGCCAAAAACTGTCCGGCGGATGCTATCAGCGGACTGGTGCGTAAGCCACATGTCATTGCTCCCGATAAATGTATCAAATGCGGCATGTGTATGGCACGCTGCAAATTCAATGCTATTCTTGTCTGCTAAAATCTTATTTACTATGGAAGAAAAACAAATTACTCTCCAGATAGACGGTCATTTCATCACTGTGCCCGAGGGAAGCACTATTCTTGAAGCCGCTATCAAAATCGGTATCAATATACCTACGCTGTGTCATATCGACCTGAAAGGAACCTGTATAAAAAATAATCCGGCTTCCTGCCGTATTTGTGTGGTTGAAGTGATGGGACGGCGCAATCTGGCTCCTGCCTGCGCTACCCGTTGCACAGAAGGAATGGTAGTAAAAACCAGTACGCTACGTGTGATGAACGCACGCAAAGTGGTAGCCGAACTTATCCTGTCGGATCATCCCAACGACTGTCTCACCTGCCCCAAATGTGGCAATTGTGAACTTCAGACATTAGCGCTACGCTTTAATATCCGCGAAATGCCTTTCAATGGAGGCGAGCTCTCTCCCCGCAAGCGGGAAATCACTGCCTCCATCGTGCGCAACATGGATAAATGTATTTTCTGTCGCCGCTGTGAAAGTGTCTGTAACGATGTTCAGACAGTCGGTGCGCTCGGTGCCATCCGTCGCGGATTCAACACGACGATAGCCCCTGCCTTTGACCGGATGATGACGGAAAGCGAATGTACCTATTGCGGACAATGCGTAGCTGTCTGTCCGGTAGGTGCACTGACCGAACGCGATTATACGAACCGCCTGCTCGACGACTTAGCTAACCCGGATAAAGTGGTGATTGTGCAAACAGCCCCTGCCGTACGTGCTGCCCTAGGCGAAGAATTCGGTTTTCCTCCCGGCACACTGGTAACCGGAAAAATGGTTTATGCACTGCGTGAACTGGGATTCGACTATGTATTCGATACTGACTTTGCCGCCGACCTCACCATCATGGAAGAAGGATCGGAAATACTAAACCGTCTGACGCGCTATCTCAACGGAGATAAATCCGTACGATTACCTATCCTGACTTCCTGCTGTCCGGCATGGGTCAACTTCTTCGAACATCATTTCCCGGACATGCTGGACATTCCGTCCACCGCCCGCTCCCCACAACAGATGTTCGGTTCCATTGCCAAATCCTATTGGGCGGAGAAAATGGGCATACCCAGAGAAAAACTGGTTGTCGTATCTATCATGCCTTGTCTGGCTAAAAAGTACGAATGTGCACGTGATGAATTCAAAGTGAACGGTATCCCCGATGTGGATTATTCTATCTCTACCCGTGAACTGGCACGACTAATTAAACGTGCCAATATCGGGTTCCCTCTCGTACTGGACAGCCCATTCGACAACCCGATGGGTGAATCGACAGGTGCCGGTGTCATTTTCGGAACAACAGGTGGTGTAATGGAAGCCGCCCTCCGTTCTGTCTATGAAATCTATACCGGAGAACCTTTGAAAAATGTAAATTTCGAACAGGTACGCGGACTAAATGGCGTCCGTCGTGCTACCATTAACCTAAACGGATTTGAATTAAAAGTAGGCATCGCACACGGACTAGGCAACGCTCGTCATCTACTGGAAGATATACGGAACGGACATAACGAATATCATGTAATCGAAATTATGGCTTGCCCCGGAGGCTGTATCGGTGGCGGCGGGCAGCCTTTGCATCACGGCAACTCGGAAATACTCTATGCACGCGCCAACGCACTTTACCGTGAAGACGCCAACAAACCTTTGCGCAAATCGCACGAGAATCCGTATATCAAGACATTATACGAGGATTATCTCGGCAAACCGCTAGGTGAGAAATCGGAAACTCTCCTGCATACGCATTATTTCAACAAAGCGATTGATTAACTTTTAAATGAAGAGTATTATGTCAGATATCAAACTAGCCTGTGACATGGCAGAGCAAATCAAAACGATCTGCGACAAGCATGGAAACAAACCGGGCGAACTTATCAATATTTTGCATGAGGCACAGCATTTGCAAGGGTATCTACCCGAGGAAACGCAACGGATTATCGCTTCCAAACTTGGAATTCCCGTATCGAAAGTGTATGGTGTCGTCACTTTCTATACTTTCTTTACCATGACTCCCAAAGGAAAACATCCCATCTCTGTTTGCATGGGTACAGCTTGTTATGTACGTGGTTCAGAAAAACTGCTGGAAGAGTTCAAACGTGTATTAGGTATCGAAGTCGGTGACACTACCCCGGACGGAAAGTTCTCATTAGACTGTCTGCGTTGTGTAGGCGCCTGCGGACTGGCTCCGGTAGTGATGATCGGCGAGAAGGTATATGGTCGATTACAACCGGTAGATGTAAAGAAGATTATTGAAGAATTGGAATAACCGAATTCCCGAAAACAATATAAAACAAACGGCTGCCTTGATAAGTCAAAACAGCCGTTCATTAATATTAAAATGTAAAAAAATGATGCGGAGAGAACGAGATTCGAACTCGTGATACCCTTTAGGGGTATACACGCTTTCCAGGCGTGCCTCTTCAACCACTCGAGCACCTCTCCTTACAATTACCAACTAGAGAAAAAACTCTCCATAAAAACAGAAAGCAGCAAAAAGCTGCTTTCTAGCGGAGAGACAGGCTCTTGAACCTATACTTTCAAGAAATATCATAAAATTGCAAATCACTGATAATCATATACTATCCAAAGTATAGGGTAAATCTAAATCTTTCTAAATGCCTTTTGCTATTCCGAATATTGGGTGTATATTTGGGTGTAGAATTTCAAACGCACCCAATTATGAATATCAAACGTAACATCATTTTTGCATTGGAAAGCCGGAAAAAGAACGGAGTGCCAATCGTGGAGAACGTACCCATCCGTATGCGTGTCATATATGCAAGCCAACGCATCGAGTTTACAACAGGCTATCGGATTGATGTAGCCAAATGGGATGCCGACAAACAACGGGTAAAGAACGGATGCACCAACAAACTAAAGCAAAGCGCATCCGAAATCAATGCAGACTTGCTGAAATACTATGCCGAGATTCAAAACGTATTCAAGGAATTTGAGGTACAGGAAGCCATGCCAACCACCCAACAGCTAAAGGATGCGTTCAACCTGCGGATGAAAGATGCCAACGAAGAGCAGCAGGAAGAAACACAGATAAGCTTTTGGGAGGTATTCGATGAATTTGTAAAGGAGTGTGGCAATCAGAATAATTGGACGGCATCCACCTACGAGAAATTCTCAGCAGTGAAAAACCACCTCAAAGAGTTCAAGGAAGATGTAACCTTTGAATACTTCAACGAGTTCGGCTTGAACGAGTATGTGAATTTCCTGCGTGACAAAAAGGATATGAGGAACAGCACCATCGGCAAACAGATGGGATTCCTCAAATGGTTTCTGCGCTGGAGCTTCAAAAAAGGGCATCATCAGAACATGGCATACGATACTTTCAAACCCAAATTGAAAACCACCTCTAAAAAGGTGATATTCCTGACTTGGGACGAATTGAACAGACTGAAAGATTACCAGATACCAAAAGACAAACAATATCTGGAACGTGTCAGGGATGTCTTTTTGTTTTGCTGCTTCACGAGTTTACGATATTCGGATGTCCGTAACTTGAAAAGAAGTGATGTAAAACCCGACCACATCGAAGTTACCACAGTCAAAACGGCAGACAGTCTGAATATTGAACTGAACAAGTACAGTAAAGCCATACTTGAAAAATACAAGGACATCCATTTTGAAAACCACATGGCATTGCCTGTCATCAGTAACCAAAAGATGAACGATTACTTGAAAGAGTTGGGAGAACTGGCTGAAATCAACGAACCTGTACGGGAAACATATTATAAAGGGAATGAACGTATAGATGAAGTCACCCCGAAATACGCATTGCTAAGCACCCATGCAGGAAGAAGAACATTTATTTGCAATGCGCTGGCTCTCGGTATTCCGGCACAGGTAGTAATGAAATGGACGGGGCATAGCGACTATAAAGCCATGAAACCTTATATTGACATAGCGGATGATATTAAGGCAAATGCCATGAACAAGTTTAACCAACTATAAAAGTATCAATCAGTTTCATAAATTATCCGCTATTTGAATTATATTTGCGACAACAATAAACATTGAAACATGGAAAACAACAAAAAACATCATATAGAAAGAACGAACTTTGACGCATTTGTTCATGCTGTCGGTTCGGAAATAGAACAAGCGCAAGTCCGGCTGATTACCGCAGCCAATGCGCAAATGCTATTCCATTACTGGAAAATGGGCAACTATATCCTGTATCATCAGAACTTACAAGGCTGGGGAAGCAAAATCATCAAGCAACTGGCAAAGGCTATCCGATTCAATTATCCTGAAAAGAAAGGCTATTCGGAACGTAACCTTACTTATATGTGCCAATTCGCACGGTCATATCCGCTGAACGTGCTACGAAGTTTCATTGACACGGATGCAAGACTATCTGTTCCAAGCATACAGAATGTTACAGATGAAGTATTGAAACTAAACAACGGACGATTTACGCAGGAACTTACTGCGCAAATACAATCTGTTGATTGCCAGTCTTTAGAATTTACGCAGGAGGCTCCTGCGCAAATTCAGGACGTGGAGAAAACAGTTTCTGCCATTTACAGGATGGAGATTAGGGAAATAGAAAAAGTTTTCCTGACCTCCCCTGTTGCCAAAATAAACTGGGCAAGCCAAATGGTCATACTTGACGGAGCATTACCGTTAGGCATAGGATATTGGTATATGAAGCAATCGGTAGAAATGGGCTGGAGCAGCAATATTCTTAAAATACAAATTGAGACCAACCTATATAACAGACAAATCAGCAACAACAAGGTAAACAATTTCACAGCCACACTTCCGGCACCACAAAGCGACCTTGCCAATTACCTGTTGAAAGACCCGTATATCTTCGACTTGGCAGGAGCGAAAGAAAAGGCAGACGAAAGGGATATAGAAGAGCAGTTGGTAAAGCACGTTACCCGTTATTTGTTGGAAATGGGCAACGGCTTCGCTTTTGTCGCCCGACAGAAGCATTTTCAAATTGGCAACAGCGATTTCTTTGCCGACTTGATTTTATATTCAATTCCCCTACACGCATATATCGTAGTGGAATTGAAAGCAACCCCATTCAAACTGGAGTATGCAGGACAACTGAATTTCTACATCAACGTGGTGGATGACAAACTGAGGGGAAAGGATGATAACAAAACCATAGGGCTGTTGTTGTGCAAGGGAAAAGATGAAGTTGTGGCTCAATATGCCTTGACAGGCTACGACCAGCCGATAGGTATCAGTGATTATCAGTTGAGCAAGGCTATACCCGAAAACCTTAAATCAGCCTTGCCAAGCGTGGAAGAGGTGGAAGAAGAACTGGCATCCTTCCTTGATAAGGACAATAATTCCCAAAATTGAAAAACATGGCAGGAGAAATAAACAAACTGATTCCCCTATACGGAGAACTCAACAGAATATACAGCGACTTTATTGTCAATCGTGCTTTTTCTTTTGACAAGCAGAAGTTCATCACCGATTTTTACAGGAAGTACAATGACACAAAGACCTTTGAATCCGCTATCCTTGAACTGGTACTTGACAAGCATAAAGAACAATACACATTGATTCTCAACAGTCTGAAAATCGAAATAGAAAAGAATATACGGGCTTATGAAACAAAACCGCTGAATGATGACATCATAAAGCGTGTGTGTGTTCACTACGCAGACAGGCATAATTCTGCAATTAGAGACCAGTTGGAGAGTACCACCAAGTTACACGAGCCTTTGAATGACGCATACCACAGATATGATTTCATTGGTTTTCGGAAGCATACGGACGAAGAAGAAATACAGGCAGAAAAGGAATATGAACGCTGCAAGGCTGAATACGACAAGGAAAAGAAGGAATTGGATAAACTCTATGAACTGCAAAAGCAAGACAGGAAAGAGGCTTTTCAATATACGGAAAACCTTTCCGGTGATGTTTACCGCCTAAGTCTTCTTTTTATGGAAATCCTAAAAAAGTACCTTCCTGATGATGTGGAAGAGAAACAGCAGGAAGAACCAGCCAAACAAGATGAGGTGCAGGAAACTTCGGAAGAAGAACACGAATACTTCGACATGAAGTTGCTTTCATTTATCCATAAAAGCTGTGTCGGGGAACAATTCGAAAATATTACCGCACCGGACTTCTATGCCAATATAAATTTGCACCCCTGCAAGAACAGACTAAAAATTAAGGCAAGGGAAAAGATACGGGTGTGTTACCTGATATTCCTAATGAGCGAAAAACTATCCAAGCAATACAGGGACGAATGGCGAGACAAGATATTGAAACTACTGGATATTGACGAGAGCTATTACAGGTCGAAGTACAAAGAACCCGTTTCCGATTTTCCAAGTGACAGCAACCAAATATTCGCCAAAGAAATGGAAAGCATATTCAGATAATTCGTGATATATCCTGACATTCCACGAAATTACCACTTTTACCACTCAAATTAATTTTTGAGTGGTATTTTTATTGCCTGATATTCAGTGAGATATAATAGATTCAGATTTATATCATCCACATCCTTACCACTTATAACCATACCTAATTTTGCATCGTTCGAGAACAGAAATAACAGCCAGTGCGCAGGGCTGATTGTTTAACGACTAAATAGATTGGACGATGACAAATCTTCAAGAGTTATTATTAAAACCCGTCTGGCAGATGACAGGCGAAGAGTTCATATTCCTAAGCAAGCACGCTTCTAACCAAACGGAAGCGCAACCGCAATCCGTCACGGACACAGAAAGAAAGTATGTGTACGGAATACTTGGCATTGCCAAACTGTTCGGATGCAGTCTGCCCACCGCCAACCGTATAAAGAAAAGCGGAAAGATTGACAAAGCCATTACGCAAATAGGGCGCAAGATTATCGTTGATGCGGAACTTGCCCTTGAACTGGCCGGAAAGAAAACCGGAGGACGAAAATAACGGGAGGTGTACTTATGGATTATATGAAAGACAACAAGGAAATATCGGCAGAAGAAGCCGTAATCCTTTGGCAAGCCTCACGTTTGAGCCTGTCGAAAAGTTACGAGAAAGCACCTGAAATTCTCAAAGTACATGGTTCCGTCATAGGGACATTGGGGAATTTCAGCGCATCCATCGGCAAAGCCAAGAGCAAAAAGACGTTCAATGTGTCGGCTATCGTAGCCGCCGCATTGAAGAACGGCACCGTATTGCGATATGTGGCGGAACTTCCGGAAGCCAAACGGAAAATCCTTTATGTGGACACGGAACAGAGCCCTTATCATTGCCTGAAAGTCATGAAACGTATTTTACGGATGGCCGGGCTTCCCGATGACAGGGACAATGAGCATCTGGAATTTCTCGCTTTGAGGAAATACACGCCCGAACAGCGTATCAGAATTGTAGAGCAGGCTATTTACAATACGCCCGACATAGCCCTTGTAATCATAGACGGTATCCGTGACATGGTATATGACATCAACAGTCCCGGTGAATCGACACGCATCATATCCAAACTAATGCAGTGGACGGACGACAGGCAGATACATATCCACACGATACTCCACCAGAACAAGGGGGATGAGAACGCGAGGGGGCATATCGGTACTGAACTGAACAACAAGGCAGAAACCGTACTCCTTGTAGAAAAGGACAAAAGCAACGGGGATATAAGCAACGTTTCAGCCATGCACATACGGGCAATGGATTTCGAGCCTTTCGCATTCCATATCAACGACAACGCCCTGCCCGAACTCATGGAGGGGTACAAGCCCGAAGCCAAGAAGCCGGGAAGACCGGAAGAAGAAAAGTTCGACCCTTACAGACATATCACCGAACAGCAGCACCGCATCGCGCTGGAAGCAGTTTTCGGACTGAAAAAGGAATACGGCTACAAGGAGCTGGAAGATGCCTTAATCAAAAGCTACACGTCAATAGGTGTAAAGCTGAACCATCAAAAGGCGGTACCGCTCATCATCATGCTTCGCAACAAACGGATGATAGTGCAGGAGAACGGCAGGAAGTACACGTTCATGCCCGACTTCCACTATTAGCCCACACCTTACAATCACTTCACTTTATTCCGAGGGTCTATATATTAGGGATAAAGCGAAGTGGTTGCGGAATGTGGCAAAACCACTTCACTTTATTACCGTATTCTATATATACGAGAATAAAGTGAAGTGATTATAGACCGTACTTCATAAAGAGGTACGAGCGAAAAGAGAAATAAACCAATTCAATTATCATTAAACCTATCATTTTATGGATATACAGACAGCGAAACAAATCAAAATAGCAGATTATCTGCACAGTTTGGGCTTTTCTCCAGTCAAACAACAGGGCATAAATCTGTGGTATAAATCACCGCTAAGGGAAGAAACGGAAGCCTCGTTCAAGGTGAATACAGAACGTAACCAATGGTATGATTTTGCACTCGGCAAGGGTGGGAATATCATCGCACTGGCACAGGAACTTTATTGTTCCGACCATGTGCCATATCTCCTGCAAAGAATCGAAGAACAGACACCCAGTATTCGTCCCGTGTCTTTTTCTTTTGGCAAGCAATCATTTTCCGAGCCAAGTTTCCAACAACTGGAGATTGTACCGCTTTCTTCTCCTGCCCTGTTCGCCTACTTGCAGGAAAGGGGAATCAACATTGCACTGGCAAAAAGAGAATGCCTTGAAACACATTTCACCCATCATGGCAAACGCTATTTCGCCATCGCCTTTCCCAACGTGTCGGGCGGATATGAAATTCGCAACCGCTATTTCAAAGGCTGTATCGCACCAAAGGAAATATCCCACATCAGACAATCAGGAACAGCGAGGGAAACGTGTTATGTGTTCGAGGGATTTATGGACTATCTTTCATTTCTTACTTTGAGATTGGAGAATTGTCCGAAATATCCCGAACTGGACAGGCAAGATTATATGGTGCTGAATTCCGTAGCCAATGTTTCCAAAGCTCTCTATCCGTTGGGGAACTACGAGCGCATCCATTGTTTCTTTGACAATGACCGTGCAGGGATGGAAGCACTCCAACAAATCCGTATGGAATACGGCAGGGACTTATACATCCGTGACGCTTCGCAGACATACAGCGGATGCAAAGACTTGAACGAATATTTACAGAAACAGACTGAAAGAAACAAGCAAGTCCAATCTGTAAAAGGGACACGCAACCAGCCACCGAAAAAGAAAAACGGCTTTCGGTTATAGCCCACTATAACTACACGCTTCGCTTTCGTAGTTGTGGGCTCTCCCGAGGGGCTTATGGCTCTGCCCTAAGAACCCGGCAAGGGCTGTCAGCCCTATGCAACCCGATCAAAGAGTGACCCTCTCTTTGGAAACTCCGCTTATGGGTTGCACCCCTAAGTACCCCTCTGCGAAAGCGAACAAAGTAATCTATCGTAAACAATAAATCAGAATAGTAGTATGGCAATAAAATCAAGCATACATATCAAACCTTGCAACACCAAATCAAGCGAGGCTCATAACCGCAGGACTGCCGAATACATGCACAATATCGGAGAGTCCAAAATCTACATCGTGTCCGAACTCTCTGCCGACAACGAGCAGTGGATAAACCCGGACTTCGGTAGTCCCGACCTGCAAACACACTACGACAACATCAAACAGATGGTAAAGGAAAAGACTGGCCGTGCTATGCAGGAGAAAGAGCGTGAGCGCAAAAGCAGGAACGGAAAAATCATCAAAGTGGCAGGATGCTCGCCCATCCGTGAGGGTGTGTTGCTCATCAAACCGGACACCACACTGGCAGACGTGAAGAAATTTGGCGAAGAGTGCCAAAGACGCTGGGGTATCACTCCGCTTCAAATCTTCCTGCACAAAGACGAGGGGCATTGGATGAACGGACAGCCTAATGCAGAGGACAAGGAGAGTTTCCAAATAGGTGAAAAATGGTTCAAGCCGAATTACCATGCACATATCGTATTCGACTGGATGAACCATGACACAGGCAAGAGCCAAAAGCTCAATGACAATGATATGATGGAAATGCAGACTTTGGCATCCGACATCCTATTTATGGAACGTGGAAAATCCAAAACCATTACAGGCAAGGAGCATCTGGAACGAAACGATTTCATCATTGAGAAGCAGAAAGCCGAACTACAACGTATAGACGCTGCAAAACGGCACAAAGAAGAACAGATAGGTCTTGCTGAACAGGAGCTGAAACAGGTGAAATCAAAAATACGCACTGACAAGCTAAAGAAAACAGCCACCAATGCAGCCACCGCCATAGCAAGCGGTGTCGGTTCTCTTTTCGGCAGTGGAAAATTGAAAGATTTGGAACAAGCCAATGAAAAATTGCGTCAGGAAGTTGCCAAGCGTGATAAAGGCATTGATGAATTAAAAGCCAAGATGCAACAAATGCAAGAACAGCACGGCAAACAAATACGCAATCTTCAAGGAATACATAATCAAGAACTTGAAGCCAAAGACAGAGAAATATCAAGACTGAACACCTTGCTTGAAAAGGCATTCAACTGGTTTCCGATGCTCAAAGAAATGTTGAAAATGGAAAAGTTGTGCACAGTCATTGGATTTACCAAAGATATGATAGATTGTCTTCTAACAAAGAAAGAGGCTATCAGATGCAATGGAAAAATCTATTTCGAAGAGCATAAACGAAGATTTGAAATCAAAAATGATGTTTTCAAAGTTGAGAAAAGTTCGGTTGATAATAATAAATTGGTGCTTACAATAAACAGGCAACCAATAAGCGAATGGTTCAAAGAGCAATGGGAAAAACTTCGACAAGGTCTGCGACAATCAGCAGAAGAACCAAGAAAAAGTAGAGGATTCAAATTATAAATTTTGCTCTCTATAATGCAAAACATCAACAAAATAACTATTTTTGTATTCGGATTGAAGCAACTCTCTCCGAGACATATTAGAAATTGAAGAAGCGTTATGCTTGTCTTATAGTTGAAAACCTAGGAAATTTTCAAATGAACAAAGAGAGCATAGTGGTTCTCACGCTATAGCGTGGGCTGCTATTCTTACATCTTGTTCATTGGGTTTTCCTAGGACCTTCAGCTAAGACGTAATTTTGCAGTGCCACGCTTTTTTTGCAAATTTACCGTGACAGGTAAGACGTTTTTTGTCTGAGGAGTAGAGTTATTTTGTAACCGAATAAAGAAAAAACACTATGGGAAAACTTGAAAAATGCCTGTACATCATAGAGCTTCTGTCGCGTGGCAAACCGATGTCGCTCAAAGAAATCAACCATCATTGGGAATATTCCTCTCTCTATGACGGAGAAATCATACCCAAAACATTCGGACGATACAAGGAGTATGTCTCCAATGTCTTCGCCATTGACATAGAGTATGATACGGGAGCAAGGAAGTATTACATCTCCAATTTTGACTATATAAAGAACAACTCGCTTTACAAATATCTGCTTTCCGCTTTCCACGTGCAAGGGCTCTCCGAACTGGCCATGAAGCATCGCAGAGAGTTGGTCTTGGAAGATGTGCCCAGCGGTGTGGAGCATCTGCATGCTATTCTCGAAGCCATTAACCGCAAGGTAGTGGTTGAGTTCGACTATCACTCTTTCAACCGGCAAGCAGTAAAGCACCACGAATGTATTCCTTGCTTTCTTAAGACATGGGAACAGCGCTGGTATCTCATTGCCGAGCCGCTGAATCGCAAGAATCCCTCAGTCTATGCACTGGAGCGCATCAGCAACTTGCGGCTGACGGAACAACAACTTTCCCCCTCACCATATATCAATCCGCAAAGCTATTTTGAAGGTTGTTATGGCGTGAATCATGAAGACTGCCCTCCTGTACCTATTAAAATAAAGGTGTATGGCAGTCAAGTGGATTATGTGAGGGCACGACCTATTCATTCTTCACAAGAGGAAGTGGAGCAAGGGGATGGCTGGAGTGTGTTCAGCTACTGGCTTCGTCCGAGTTATAACTTTTATCAGATGCTGTTGTGGCATAGGGAGAAGGTGGAGGTGATGGAGCCGAAAGAGGTGAGGGAGGAGATGAAGAAGATAGTAAATCAAATATCAAAACAATATAACATTTATGGATAAGTTAAGAAAACAAGAATTGGAGCATAAAATTGAAAATGCTTCTCCATTAGATTTTGTTTCCGTTCTTCAAGAGATCGAACAATACGAGAAAGAAGAAACAAAAGCTGTAATTGATGATTTATATAAAGAATTCAAAACGGAAGATGATATGATAGAAAAGCTAGTTGTACCTGTATTCACTTCTGTTATAGATGGTTTTTTAGAGGCAAACTCTGCAACTCGTAAACTTAGGAAGAAAGGGATAACAGCAAGTAAATTGGTCTCAGAATGTTCTTCGTTTACATACGAGCAGTCCCAACAAGCATCTTATTTGTTGGATGGCTACATGGAGTATAAGAATATACGAGAAATTACAGCTGAGGATTTTCAGGAATATGGCGATGATGTGCGGACTCAATATAAGGGAAACAGAAATTATTGGGAAGCCAAAGAATCTTTGGATAAATATAAAAATGAAAAATTTGAAAACAATGACAATAAAATAAATGCAGTGGATGAATACACAGGAAAAAAAAATGTGTATAAAGAACAGGCACACCCGGATGGGCGTAGAAATATAAAAGAGTATAAACATCGAAATCAAGCACATGTAGATCACATTGAACCATTGTCTAAAATCCATGAACGCCTGAAAGGTAATTACGCATTAAGCGATGAAGATATAACGAATATAGCAAATGCAGATTATAACTTTGCCCTAACAGCAGCTTACATCAATAATGGTACAGGTGTGAAAGGTAAAGGAAATAAAGGTGATATGACAATTCCTGAATTTATTGCAGATCAAGAAAAACGTGAACGAAATGGAGAACCCCATTTAGGATTGACGCCAGAAACCAAACAAAGGATGATGCAGGAATGGAAAAAAGCAAACGCAGGAATTAATGACGCTGTCAATAAAACAACAGGGAAAAATATCACTAATTTGGGGAGTGAACAGCAAAAAATAATTTTAGATAAAACCTCTAAGAATGCTTTGAAGCAATCTCGGGATTATATGGTTGGGAATATAATCCTATTTATTATTAAGCCTTTGTATTTTGAACTCTCTGATATTTTTCGCAACGGGCTTAAGGAAGGAGTAAATGCACATACTATTTCAGATGCACTTCAAATAAGGTCTAATCGAATAAAAAAATTTGTCTTGAATAATGCGTTGACTTTTTTAGGAACAAGTGTATGGGATTTTGTCAAAGGTTTTATTTCCTCCTTGATAGAAGGATTGATAAGTCTTTTTGTGGGTGTGTTCAAACAAATTCTCAAACTTATCAAAGAAGGAATTAAAGTTTTTGTACAAGCAGGGAAAATTCTATTTGGAGAACAATCTAAACAAATGACTACTGCACAAAAGGGAGATGCCATTATCAAGATTCTTGGAGGTAGTGTAATTACTATTTGTGGAATAGGAATTGAAGCACTCATTAACAAATTAGGTATTGGTGAACCGTGGTCTGTAGTACTTGCAACTATGATGTCGGGTATAGCATCGGTGTTATTTATGTTTTCTCTTGATAGAATGGATCTTTTTAATGCCAGAGCAGAAACTAGACAAGCAAGAATTAAAGATATTTTTAATGAAAGAATTAAAGATATTAAAGACGCAACAACTGAAATGACTAAAAATGCTATGGATAAGCTTAAGCAGCAAAGATTGGAATTTAATAAATCCATGGTGGAATTTGATAAAGCAGTATCATGCAGTAACTATACTTTGCTAAATGAGATTGTAATAAAACAAGCTAAATTGTTAGGTATAAATTTACTTCAAACAACAAATAATAACAAAACTAATTGGAGCTTATAATTATGATTGCAGAAAATTTAACAAAACGAGCAGCCAATATAGCTGCTAATGTATTTGTACCTATTGTTTTTGGTATTGCAGCAAAAGCAGCTTTAGGAGCCGCAGCTTACGCAGCTAAACACATAGAATTTCCTGAAGATGGTTTTGTTGAAGTACAGCTAAAAAAAGTAAGAAAATTACTTACTGGCACACCTAATAGTCTGAAAAAGGAAAAGGAAATCCTTCAAAAAAGAATCGCCCAAGCAAAACAGAATTTTAACTGCTATAAGTCTAAACATGAAGAATTACTTTTAAAAGACATTCAGCATCCTATCGATGAAATCAATAAAAACAAAGCGGTCATTAAAGAAGCTGTTTTAAAGAGATTGGCTGATGCTTTAATAAAAGTTGGAATTAAAAGCGATATTAAAGACTATCCTTTGGAAGTGTTAGACTATAGAGAATTTCCCATATCAGATAACTTTAACATAGTAGAGAAGCATCATAAAAAATTAGAGAAATTAGGCTATGAACTTAATGATGCTTATTTGGTTGTAACCCCTATGCTATACATTTTTAAATCTATAAAAGATTTAAAGAAGTTGCATGATGAATCAGAAAAGTTTAAAGATGAGGCTAATAATGTATTAGCAGAAATGAAAAATGAACTCAACCGGATGAATGAGTTACAAATGGCTTTAGATAATATTTCTGGAATATTCAGTGACTTAAAGAGTAAATATGTGCCATTTATCGAAGATTTCACAGAAGAAGTCGCAAAAGAATACTCCTCTTATGAAGAAATACCTGAAAAATATTTACATTTTATAAAGAATTGCACCATTATATTAAGAGAAATTTGCGAAAAGAAAATTGTGAATTGCGGCTCTTTAGAGAAAGTAAAAGAGTATAGTGATGAAGTGTCAATAAAGTATTGTGACTTGAAAGCACAATTTGGAATTGCTGCTTAATTGCTCAACTATACAATATAACACGAGTTCGATATAGCTCACATTATATATCAAATTTAACAAAAAACATTGAACAATGTCGAACCACATAAAAAAACAATACGTTATCATTCTTAAAAATATGGAAAACGAGAGTACCGCTGAAAAGCTATTAAACGAAGGACTGGAGCTACTATCTAGCGAGAAGCCCCAAAAGCAGAAAAAAGGATTTTACTCATTGCGAGGAGCAACCGCTTTAGGTCATATGAAAGCCTTCTATTATGAAGGAGTATGCTATAAAGAAGGTCTTGGAATATACCAAAGCGATGAACAAGCTTTTGAGCGTTTTTTAGTAGCTGCGGACGAAGTACCGGAAGCTAAGTATGAGCTTGGCCTGTGCTATATCCATGGAATGGGCACTGAACAGGATATAGACAAAGCCGTTGCATGCTTCAGCGATGCTGCACAGCGTGGAGTTCCTGAAGCCCAGTATGAATTAGGTGTTTGCTATCGGCGTGGTGAAGGTGTGGAACAAGATATAAAAGTTGCACTATACTGGTATGAAAAAGCTGCCAGCCAGGGATATTTGAGAGCTTACCATAATATAGGCATTGTCTATCAACACGGTCTTGGAGGGATACCTACTGATTATAACAAAGCTTTTAATTACTTCTTGAAGGCGGCAAATGAGGAAAGCACTGAACCATACTTCTGCATCGGTAATTGTTATCTGAACGGATTGGGAGTTGAAAAAAATGAAAAGGAAGCAGCCCGCTGGTTTCAAAAGGCAGCAGAACTGGGAGAGCCAGACTCCATGTTCCATTTGGCTTGGATGTATCAAGAAGGTGTCGGAGTTGAACGGAACAGTGAATTATCTACAGAATATCTCTATAAGGCAGCAGAAGCCGGATGGGAACCTGCTATTAGAATTATAAAAGGAGAAAATTAACTGTAAAATTCTATTTTGACCAAACAATTCGGAGACTTTTGTCCCCCTCCCTATCTTACTTTGCAATGCAAAACGATAAAAGGCGTAGCATTATGAAGAAAGATAGGGATTTGTCATTATTTGTCGGCAATAGAAGAATTATTATTCCAAGAAATATAAACAACCATTAAAGAAAGGAGAATCGATTATGCTTAGAGATACATCTATTTTTATTTGTGACAATTGTGAACATATATTCAAAGCTTTGGATATAGAATATAATTGTATGGCACTCAGTGCTCCGCAGAAATGCCCGAAATGCGGTAGCTATCATACGATGCCGGTGAATGATTTAGATTTTCCCGGCAAGACTATCTATGAAGGAATCTGGGAAAAGCAAGATAAGACTGGCAATCATAATGTCACTTGCTACTATCCAAGTGACATACTTGCAAAGAGTCTGAAAGAACGTGAAGAGTGGAACAGCCAAGACCACACGGAGGAATTCAAGAAGAAACTAAAGAATGGTTGCTTAGATTACAAGGAGAAGCCAATTGAAGATTTAGATAATCTCTTAGAATATTTGAAACAATGAGAGCATTTATACAATGCGATTTTACCGGACATCCATGCAATCCTAATGCGTTTGTGGCATTCAGCGGTTTGAAGGGATACGAATGTTCTTTTTTCAGAGATATGAAGAACTCATTGCGAACAGTCATCTTAAAGAAGACCTCATTATTAGTGGCATCGGCATCATCAAACGAAGATTACAAGATTTCAGGATTGAATGTACCGAAATAGACTATCCGCAAGAAAAATACATTCCGGTAACCAAAGCATAATACCAAAGGCTTAAATAATACAAAAACACCCAACTTTACATTCTTGGGTGTAAAATTGGGTGTTTTCTTTGCAATTTGCTGATTTCCAGCGTTTATTGCGGAGAGACAGGGTTTTGAACCTATAACTCTAACCGCTTATATGTCAGCTACTTTGCTTTCAAAATTTCAAATAGGTAACGAAACAGTAACGATTTTTAATCGTTAAGCCTGTCCAACTTTGACCGTGTTTGTCTGCCTAACTTTCGGGTTCAAAGATACTGCATTCTTTTGAAACTCGCAAATATCTGATAATAAATATTTTTGGGTTAGTGCAAGGTGCAAGCTATATATATAAATATATACTTGCACCTTGCACTAAAAAAAAGCACTGGGGTACAAATGGTTAAAACAAAATCCGTATCTTCGTAACCGATTAAAAACAAACGTGTATGATAATAACTAACCGTGAAGAAGTAATAGATAAAGCATTTGGGGTATTTGTCAGGATGAACTACGAGAAAGCAAGCATCATCACGCTTGCCAAAGCCTGCGGGGTGACAAAAACGGGTATCGTTTATTATTTTCCGCATAAGCTGGATTTATTCATGGCTGTGGCAGACAAATACGTGCTAAAATGCACGAACGGGAAACAAGTTTGCCACTCCTGCCGATACGTTGGCAGAGTTCATCGGGCAATACGTGGCAGGGGTAGCCGCTTCCATGAAAAGGATTGTTGAACTGATTGGCGACAATGGCGACCCGCATGATTGTAGCTCCAGCTTCTACTACTTTCATTTCCTGTCACAAGTGCGTACGTACTATCCGGGCATCAGGCAGAAAATCGAAAGAGTATTTAGCCATGACCATGACCTGTGGGCGAAAGTCGTGCAGAAAGCAAAAGAAAGCGGGGAAATCAGAAGTGACACGGACGTGAAGAAAACGGCTACCATGTTCCGGCAAATGTTTTTAGGACTGTCATACGAACAAGCATTCCTGAACGGTTTGAACGTGGACGAACTGGCAGAAAACTTTCGCTATATCTATTCGCTGCTTAAAGCCTGATACAGTTTTGTTTTTTTAACCTCTATTATTTTTGAACGTATGTTCAAAATGTGGCATTTTTGTTCTATCTTTGGAGCATGAAGCAAAATTCAGCGACATGGATAAGGTTCAGAAACAAAGAGGAAGCATCGTGCTGCACAAAGAAACAAGGGACGGTGCAGACTACATACGGATAGAATATGCGAGCAGTCAGGCTGTCGCCCAACTGCTCGCCCAAGACACAGGCATGGAAATGGCTGGCAACGGCTCTGCATACATAGCGTCAGCCGCTTTCAGCCTGCCGGATTTCTACGACCGCTATTCACCCCACGCCTATATTGATTACAGCCGGGTTTACGTGCGGCATCCCAAACCTAAAAGGGAATACACACTGCCGAAAGGCTACCTCGAACTGCTGGAACAGAAGCGTTACAGCCCCTCGACCGTCAAAACATACCGTGCCTATTTCAGCGACTTCATGGAATATCACAAGGGACGGAACATCGACCGCCTGAAAGTGCCGGACATCAACAAGTACATACTCTATCTTGTGAACGAGAAGAAAATCTCGGTGTCGCAACAGAATATGCGCATCAATGCTATCAAGTTCTATTACGAGCAGGTGAAAGGCGGCAAACGGCAATACTACGGCGGTATCACCCGTGCCAAAGAGTACAAGAGCCTGCCCGAAGTGTTGAGCAAGAATGAAATTAAGCGCATCCTTGCACAAATTTCCAACATCAAGCATCACTGCATGATTTCGTTGGTTTACTCTGCCGGACTTAGAAGAAGCGAATTGCTTAACCTGACCCCGCAGGACATCAACAGTGAAACAATGTCGGTTCGCATCATGGGCAAGGGGAAGAAATGCCGTTATTCGCTCCTTTCGCCCAAGTTGCTGGAAGAACTACGGCACTACTTCCGGGAATATCGCCCACAAAAATGGTTGTTTGAGGGCGAAACACCCGGAGAACAATATTCGGCAAGTGCATTGGTGAAAGTGCTGAAAGAAGCCGCACATCGTGCTGGCATCAAACACCGTGTACACGTACACATGCTGCGCCACCTTGCCACACTTGCTGGAACAGGGAACAGACCTGCACACGATACAGGAATTGCTGGGACACAACGACATCAAGACCACAACCATTTATCTTCATGTGTCAAGTGCCCATAAAGCAAAAATCCCTAATCCCCTTGATACACTGGATAATCCGTGAGGTGCAGTTATAGAAGTGTAGGAACGACACCATAAGGTGCGGTTATAAATAAATTATGAACAATTAGAGTACACGATATGAGAAATGAAATTTTACAGTTGAAAGATTTGGGTCGTATGCCTAATGAAAGCATCAATGATACAGAGAGTATTGATGAATTAGTAAATACTTATGATGCCTTATTAGAACAAATACAACTTCCCATATCATTTGATGAAGCTATGGTGTTGGTACAAATCTTTCCTGAAAATGCTTTTTATGATTTGCAGTGGAGTTTATTAAAACTTGTAGAGTCTGTTTGCGTTGATGATGAGAATAAGTATATTCAGTTAATAAACTCTTGCCCAAGCCAAGAATGGCGGGACACTCTAAATGCTCGCTATGCAAATTATAAAAGGCACAAGGTAAAGTAAGTTCATAACAAGCGGGATAACGGACTAACGCCGTTCCCCGCCAAAAAATTATCAACCATAAAACGTAGAAATATGTACGAAAAAAAAAATAAAAAAAAAGCCTCAATAGCAAGAGGCAAGCAGTAGATGATACTTTTATTGCTAAATATGCTGATTTGTCTTATCCCGAACTGAATACTTTATGGCAGGAGGTCGGGTTAGGAAGTTTTTGTAATGGGCTGTTTAAGCTCATCAATCCATCCGATTATCAGGATGTGATAAACTCCTGTTTTGAAAAGGAGGATGACCAATCATTTCTACCATTCATGTGTATGGCTTTCGGCGATCTCTTGCCTATGTAAAGAACCCGAAACTGAATAACTACATCGTTTATCTGAATGTCAGATACGGAACGTATTTAATACTTCCGCCAATCTTCAAAGGATTTTAATAAGGTAATGGTAAATGAAAGTTTCTTGAAAGGCTGGTTTGATTTAGAAAATTATCCTATAATACAAGAAAAACTCGGAACTCCAGATTATGACGAGTGTTTTGGATATTCTCTACTTTGGCTTTGGGAGGAAGTGAAGATATTGAAAACATCAAGATAGTCAAGACTATTCCGTACATTGACATTTGTACCCAAACAATCGGCGAATTTGAAATTGCAGATAAATGGTGAATATAGAATAGGTTGATAACAACGCAGGATAACGGCAAGCCGTTCCCTGCTGAACCATTATCAATAATTGAACAGAAACGCAATGACAAAGGAAGAAGCATATACTTTATTAAGTTTCCATTCTTGTAGAAACAATGATATAGAAAATGAGAAATGGGAAAATGGATTTCTTGGTTCACTTCGTCCATTTCAAGGGAAACTATATGAGTGTAATTTTATCGAGATAATGGAATGTCTTAAAGTTCTTGCGGATGATTTTATGAAGCCGACAATCAAACAAACCCTATTAAGTGATGTGTATAGCATTATACATTTGGGTAAGAGGTGGATTGATTGATTTTGTTACACAAGAGCAGCAAAAGCAAATCATAAAATGGGTTGATATGATACAAGATTGTTTCTACTACCTATTAGAAAGAGATGTTGATACTGCGTTTCTTGAATATGAAGAATATAGAATTGATAACAAGGAAAGCTAACCCCTAAACGGTGTTCCTTTCCAAACCATTACTAACAATACGAATAACTCTTTATGACAAAATTCATTTTAGATGCGATGTATTATCAGATATTCATATTTAATAGGGATAAATTTATATTGGAAAATCCACATGAGCGGACGATACAGATAATATGTGGAATATTATTTCTTCCTGTTATAGTATTGACGTATCTACTGATAAAGGAGAATTTCAATTATAAAACCCCTTTTGTGTTTTTTATCATAATCTATGTTTTACTATACAAGACATTCTGTTCGTATTATATCAAAAGGAAAAAAGGTATGGAAATTATAAGGAGTAAACCTCTAATATTTAATAGCCAAAAGATTTCCCTTCATATCATGGATGATTTATCCCATTTTGGTTGTATTACTTTATTTTATAATAACACATCGTCATTGGCTAAAAATTATACAATAAAGATTTAATAAGTTAGTAACAACGAAAGATAGCATCTGACGATGCTCCTTTCTAACCAATAGCGTACATATATGAATAATGTAACAAGAGTAAGAATTGTATATGAATGTAGCATAATAGGTGTTGTTTTGCTGACATTCTTAAAAGGTATGTTCCCATACATGGGAGCATGGTGGCGAGTAGCCCTTATTACTTCACTTGTAGGATTGTGGTTTTCACTATCTTATCTGAAACGGTATAATTATAAATGGGGGTTCAATTACATAGGAAATCATTTATACATTAACCTCTTATTGAAAGTACAGAAGTGGTTTCCAGAACGCTACAATCATAGCCTCTATTGATACCTGTATTCTTAAAAGACCTCTTGTATAATCAATATTGCTTAGTAGCATATATTT